>Ga0116231_10010451_pt1 | contig 14942 bp, 11 predicted proteins | sample S1TSphgellanicum_2_FD_89695 | JGI IMG/M metagenome (GOLD analysis project Ga0116231, IMG submission 89695) | Host-associated microbial communities from peat moss isolated from Minnesota, USA - S1T2_Fd - Sphagnum magellanicum MG | ecosystem: Host-associated > Plants > Peat moss > Unclassified...
AGGAATGGGGGTGAGGAATGATGAGGTTGGAAGGTTAGAATTTAGAGAAACTTCACAAAAAACCTCTCGGGTTTCGTAGTATAACTTCCTAGTTATTTAGCTGCAAAGCCTAAGATTTGGTGGGTAGATGCGCCTTGTTGTTAGCTTTCTAGAGAGCTATAGCAAGCTAAATTTGAACGACGTATGTGGGAGAAACAATTCTCCAAGCGACTAGGGGTCTACAGTCGAGTTGGACCAATTTCCTTTGCAAAACCCTTTCGGGTTTCGTAGCATAACTTCCTAGTTATTAGCTGCAGATCTTGATATTTGGTGGAAAGGTGCGCCTAGTGGTTAGCTTTCCAAAGAGCTATAGCAAGCTAGAGTTGGACAATGTATGTGGGAGAAAAAATTCTCCAAGCGACTGGGGGTCTGCAGTCGAGTTGGACCAATTTCCTTTGCAAAACCTTCTCGGGTTTCGTAGCATGACTTCCTAGTTATTTAGCTGCAGATCTTGATATTTGGTGGAAAGGTGCGCCTAGTGGTTAGCTTTCCAAAGAGCTAAAGCAAGCGAGATTTGGACAACCTAAGTGTTAGAAACAATAGTTCAAAGGCTTGCTGGTTGTAACCAAGTTTAAGAAGGTGTTGAGTCCATAAGTGTTCATTAAAAGGGATGATAATTTGATATAAGGTTCTAGGATTTGGAATGTGTGAATCTAAATAACAAATCTATCAATGCTAAATTGTGAATGATGTTTGGAAGGCAAAATAATTAACTTCATCTATGAACGTAACCTAATAACCAGACATACATTCGCATTCGTTCTTCATCGGTAGCATTTGTGCTTTCAAGCATAGTCACCTTGTAGAACCAGAGGTAGAGGGACAAAAGTTGCCTCACATATAACAAGTCTTCAAATAAATTGGAAACATCCAAGACATAGACTCCTTTGAACGCACATGGAAGATATTTGACATTAGTGCCGTTGTGATCCCAGGCTATGAACACACTCTCCTTGTCCATTACATTCTTAATTCTAACATATAATGTTAATGGTATGTCCTTGTATGATAAGTTCTCAAATAATCGAGAAATATCCACATCATATTGGCCTTCTCCCTAGCTTGGGAAAAATATATGACATCTGCCTCCTCATAGACCCAAGTCACATTGGTGTGGTCATCCCATTTGCTACCTTGCTCGATTATCTTTCCTTCAACTTGATTGCTCAACATATTTCATTTTGTGAAAAAATTTGGAATCACAAAAATAACAAAAAGAAATGCATGGAATCCCCTCCCCCATTCTCTTTAAAGTGTTGCGCACTAATTGTCCAAAACAACTAGAATCATACACGTTGAAAAGAAAGGGAGGAAAATTTTGAATTTAAACCTCCTTATATAGGTTGAATTAGGGTACATCAAAATTAGGGGCACCCAAAAAATTTGGCGATTGAAAAAATTCGGTCACCATCTAATGACATTCCCATGTACTAACCACACGTGGTTATTGAACATTATTGGATGGTGATCACCAATGGGCTATGTGGACAATCAGTGACCGAAAAAATTCGGTCACCATTCCTCAAATCTAAAGGTGACCGAAAAGTTTTAGTCACCAACTAAAGATTGTACAATTGATGATTGAAAATTTTCGATCGCCAACTAGCCGATTATCCCATTGGTGACAAAAGGCAACCAAAATTTCATTAGCACAAACCTAAAAGTGTTAAAAACTTGAAGACAATGATCTTAAATGAATCACCACATGACAATTCCATGAAATTGTCATGACATTTTTTATGGAGCACACAATGGCATATCTTAATGGTGTTTTGTGAACAGGCAAGGAATTGGCTTGGAGAAGTATAAGTAAGTCATGGAACATAAATTTTTGGCATGACTAGACGAATCTTCGTAATACATAGAACTTTAGATTTTCGAGAGGTTTTCAAAATGGTTTGAATGCAAAATCTCAAATTTAACCATAAACTTGTTGTATTGGTTTGATGTTTTTTATCCATAAAAGGACAAGGTGCATTAGACCACAGAGGTGGCAAGCTTGTGGGACAAAATTTCATGGTGGGCTAAATTCTTGAAGAGTTGGTTGAAGAAGAAAGCAAGGCTTGCACCATGGATGGAAGAAGGTGCTTGAAATCTTTTAGCCCAAATTGGAAACCATGGTGTGTTATGGATTCCAAGCATAGCATAACAAATTTGTAGGCTTCATGGGTTTGTTCCAAATATGTGCGAAATTTGTTATTTCATGGGTTTATATCGTTTACACACAAATGTCATGCATTATTTAAACATTTAAGTCATGTGCATAACTTTCATATGTAAACAATACGAATAGACACACAACATTTGTGTTTAAACAATACAAATAGGCATATGACATTTGTGTCTAAATAATGCACACAACATTGATGTTCAAACATTACAAGTAGATGAATGACATCAATGTCTATTCCATAACAAACCTATGAAAAGCAAATTTAGCACAACTATTATTGCCAAATCGTGACCCATGAAAATTGTGATGAACAAACATGCTTCCATTGTTAGGTGGAAACAATTAGGGTTGTTATGGTGTGGTGCGTAAGGTGTGAATCAAAAGTTTCAATCACATCCCAAGCATAATTGAATTAGTGGGGAAAATAGCAAAGATAGATGACAAGTGAAAAACATGTAAGCAACGATCAATGGAAGCCTTGGCATGCTCGTGTGAACATTTAAGTGTCATAAAATTCCTTGCCATTCACATAGAGACCATGGAGACATACACATTGTGGTGGAATGGGGGAACTTTTCAAAAAATGTTGGATTATAACACAAAGTACTCCCCCATTACGGATAATTATATCTTACTATAATAAGCAGGGCCAAATATGAAAAAACAAACACAATTTGTCACCTTTAAGCAAAATCATGTGAAGTTGGCATGGGCATTCATAAACACTATGAGTGCAATATATCACTACGGAAATTTGCACAATGACTTGTTCAAAGACAACATTATGTTGCATTTTTTGGCAAATAAACCAAATGTTGTGTACATAGGCATTTATGATTGGGGGTGCAGCTAAGCACTTGCAAGAGGTGATGTCATCATTGTATGGGTTTGCAAAGGAGCAAGATGTGACCAATGCAAAAAAAATGCGTTGGTGGGTTGCCCCATAATGGTTTTTTATTTACAATGAGTCAGGAACTACAAATTGGCCAAGCAACATGCCACAACTTTAAGGTCTGAAGCATATTTGGTAGGCAGGTTCACAAATGTCATATGGGATGATGATTGGGATGTAGAATATTTTGTGGACAATTCCACCAAGATGTCATTTGGGAAACTGATCCATAACATGTATGACCTTAATATAAAAGCATGAAGAACTATTCAACACATCATGCGCACATTGATGGGGCCTCCATATAATTGGACTACATTTGAAAAGTGTTATCAAAGGCAACCGTAAATAGTTTGTCGTTACTAGTTATGGAATATGGTGTAATTTGCATGATCTTTCAAAAATGACATGTTTTGGACTTGCAAATTTTATAAAACCTAATTTTGTAAACGACTATGTTGTCACGTGTATTCAAATTTGAGATTTGTGAATCCATCCTCTTTATACATTTGAAATTTGTGTCTAGATCTATGCTTTATAATGATGATGGGTTTCTTATGAACATAAGATACAATGATCATTTACAATTTTACAAAAGTACTACCCATCTATTTTTAAAATTTTTGAATTATGGATGACTGGACTTATCATTGATAATTTGTTTCAATAAATGCTTTCATAATTACTAGACATTAAATAATGAAAAAAATCAATAAAAATTCATTTAAAGCAACATTTTTTAATGCAAACTTTATAAGGCATTCACTTTGTATATATTTTTTTGGTTTTCATTTTTTTAGCATTGCCTACCAAGGCAAGGATATTGTGTTTAGATTCATTATAAAGTATAATAGCTTAATGGTTTGGCCCCCATGTAATAGGTCTATTTTTATATGAGGATTTTTTTAAGATGTTCTTTTGGCTTGTGTTGAAACTTGGGATTAATGATAGAATTGTGATATCTTGAAGGAGTTTGATTTCTTTTAGAAGATTTTTTCTAAAGATTATATTTTTGCATGGTGAAATATTGGAATTTCCATAATTCTTCTTTTGCCTTAAGATATTTTTTCATGTAAATGGCAAGGGCACAATGACAAAACAAAAAGATGGTAATTGAAATTTTTTGGTTGTCGAAGAATTGGTGATTGGGATTCGTTTTTGGTTGCCACTCATAACAAGGGCAGCCTAAATGTGACCAAAGATTTTCCTACGTTTGTCGTAACGAATGCGATGAATGCGACGGATGCATCAAGATGGATGTCGATGTGACACCCAACACAAAATGGGCACATCATGTCAGTTTTGACAACCTTGGATCAAGGTACACATTTCATTAACGATGATATTCATTATTTAACTAATCATTTTATCCTACTTGACATACCAACTTTACAAGGGAATGGATAAGTTAAGTTTATTAACAAAGTTTTCGGTACATTGTTCATAAAACTAATGAATGAAAATCGAAATGACTGGGATGAACACATGTTCATAATTTTATTTTCTTATAAAACTACTTTTAAGGTTGGAACTGCTCACACCCTTTTTGAATTTGTCTATGGTTTACACCCGTTATTACCTATGGAGTACATGACGCGCTCCCAAGTCACGGGGTGAAACCCACTTGAGGGTTTCACAAAGTCAAGTTGCGGAAAGTTGAACTTGGTAGCACGCTCCCGGCTTCCAACTCTAGAAAGGGGTAGAGGGTCCAGTTGGGAGCCCCGGGATTAGACTAGGAAAAAGGTTTAGTAGATCAAGCATGAATCTGCACCAAAACAAACCACCCACGTGGTTAGTTCGCATTCCGGGACCCCTTTGGGTGTTGGGACTCGCCACGGGCACTTGGACACACAAGACTCACCATGGCCCGGACTCGGGGGAAGCCACCACCTTCCCCCATATAGTATTCTCTGCGGCTGGTCGCAAAGGCTACATCCGAATGGCACAAATTCCCGGGACTCCCGAAATGGAGTCCCGAAATGGTCCCGGCGAGACTCCCGGAACTTTGAACCGCCATAACTCCCGACTACAGAGTTGGATCGTGACGAGGTCTGAACCAAAGTTATAGCCCTCGTCGAGATCTTTCTAACGCCATGTCGCACACTCAAATCAGACGTCGGGAAGAGGTCGATTCCCGACTTTTAGTGGTCGGGAGTCAAACTGCCAGTTTGACTCCCGGCCCTTCTTTTGCCCATAACTTGGGCTGCAAATGTTCGAATTGCCAATGCGAGGGCATTTTCGATATCTAAGTTTCAAGACCTTTCCAATGACACCAAGAACACCCCAATGCGAGGTGTTTAGCCCCTTGCTGTCGAGCTCTGAACATTCGGGAGTCCCGGAAGACTCCCAACCTCCAACTTTTCCAAGTGTTGGGCTTCACCCCCACACTTGGCCAAAGTGGGGTTGCGACACTACATATTACCATTCAAACTAGGACAAAGTTATGATCTAACACATGTCAGGGTTTTAACTAGTTGATTATTAAAACTAAAAAAACTGTAGGAAAACCGGTTAGTAGCACAAGACCTAGTCACTTCTAACTAATAAAATTGGTTGTTATGGTTTTAGAACTAGTACATTGAGACAAAATACCAATTTGGAAATCATGTTCTATGGTTTCCAAGGGCTATTAAAACACATGCCCCAAAATTTTAGAAAGAATGTTTTAAACCATATCAAATCCAATATTGTTTACCTAATAATACCATACTATTAATGACCATTGATAAATTTGATCCTAACTTAGTATTGGTTAACATTAACAAGTTAAAACCTTATAGGTGTTGAAATATTCAAGCTCAATTAATTCGGTTTCATTAGTTACTCGAACAGGAAAGTAATTAAATTATTTTAACAAGGTTGAATTACTTTCTTTACTTATATTAGTTTGGTTATTTGTGGTTTGATCTTTTAGTTAAATATCTTAGTGTTGATGATTTGGCTCTTTTTTCTTCATTGCACAAGTTTATGTATTTCATGTGACAAGAACCTTGAGGAGTTTTTGATGTTATGTTCCATGTTGCTAGCATCATGTTTTAATTTCCTTTCAATAAAGATTTATGTTTGCACTTAACTAGATCTCCTATTTGTTAATTTGGTATCAAAACTTAGGTTGTTTAACGAGAAAGTTGAAAGAGATCTTAAGCTAAAAAGTCTCTAGAACTAAAACTTGAAAGTTTCTAGTAATACCATAAGAGTTTATCAAGTGCAAAAGAGAACAAGGAAAGCAAAAAATGTGAAGAGAAAGAAAAGAAAAGAAAACAGGTGAGAGGAGATTAACACATCAAAGGTTGTGGAAGTCAGATCTTTAAATTTAGATCTAAATCTATTGTGAAAAGATCTTGGAGTGAAACTTGGAGAAATTATAAAAGACCATAAGACGCTTTTATTTTCAAAATTCCAAAAGAAAAAGATATGTTTTGTGAGAGTTATGAGCTTTTGAAGACTTTGTGTCAGATCTGGTTTTTTTTGTCATATCTCTTTTAATTGAGCATTTTTGGATCTTTAGTTTTGGGATCTTATAGATCATAGAGGACTACATATGTGTTCAAAATTTCATGTCATTTGGATATGTATTGAGAGAGATCCAAGTATCTAAAATTTCAACCCCTGTTTTGAAATCAGGTTTTAAAAAAAATGATACATCTTTATGATCATCATCAATAGAGCTGAAATTTTGAACAGATATGAAATACATATATTTAAATATATCTCCCAAATTTTCAACAAGTTTGGTGTTGAGAATTCAAGTTCATCTAGTTAGGTTTCATTAATTACTAGAGTAGGAAAGTAATGTTGAAAATTCAAGCTCAACTAATTAAGTTTCATCAGTTACTAGAGTAGGAAAGTAATTGGGTTACTTTCATAAGGTTGAATTACTTTCTTTACTTATATTAGTTTGGTTATTTATGATTGGGTCTTTTAGTTAAATACCTTGGTGTTGATGGTTTGGCTCTCTTTTTTTCCATTACACAAGTTTGTGTATTTCATGTGATAAGAACCTTGAAGTGTTCTTCATGTTATGTTTCATGTTATGAGCATCATGTTGTAGTTTCCTTTCAATAAATATTTATGTTTGCATTTAAATAGATCTCCTATTTGTTAACATGGTATCAGAGCTTAGGTTGTTGAATGATAAAGTTGAAAGAAATCTAGAATTAGGAAGTTTCTAGAACTAGAGCTTGAGAGTCTCTAGTAATATCATAGGAGTTTGTCAAGTGTAAAAGAGAAATGAGGAAAAGAAAGAATGTGAAAAGAAAGAAAAGAAAAGAAAAAAGGTGAAAGGAGATCAACATATCAAGGGTTGTGGAAGTCAGATATTTAAATCTAGTTCTACATCTATTGTGAAAAGATCTTGGAGTGAAACTTGGAGAGATTATAGAAAACTATAAGATGCTTTTATTCTCAAATTTTCAAAAGAAAAGGATATGTTTTGTGAGAGTTATGAGCTTTTAAAGACTCTATGCCAGATCTGGTTTTTTAGTCATATCTCCTTTGTTTGAGCATTTTTGGACTTGTAGCTTTGGGATCTTATAGATCATAAAGGAATATATATTTGAGAGAAATTCATGTCATTTCCATCTATATTGAGAGAGATCCAAGCATCTAAAGCATTAGTTTCAGTTTTAAAGTTAGTTTTTTTTTAAAGTGACAACTCCTTGTGGTCATCATCAATAGAGTTGAAATTTTGATCAGATATAAAAGATGTATATCTGATGTGTCTCCCAAAATCTCAAGGAGTTTGGAGTTTTTGAGAGCAAGTTATAAGCCATTTTGTGTTCAGGTCCCAATTTGAGGTGATTTCAAAGAAGTAGCAAGATCTCTCATTTTATGGAGTTAAATCACCTGAAATTCTGAAAGATTGTAATAGACATAGTTGTTCATGTTTCACCAAAATTCCATATCGATCCAAGATCATATGTGAGCGCTGTAGCTTTGCAAAGTTGTTGTGACAAAAGTTTGTTTTGAGAAGACATCAAAACAATTTTTTGAAGTGGAGCAAATACAACTTAGGAGAACTTGAAGGAGGGAGTTTGAAGATTGGGAAGTTCAAATACATTATCAAGACCTTCATACAAAAATGTGGTATGTAATCATGTACTTAATACCATACGAAACGAGATACATATATATATGTAAAATGACGCGCTCTTAGGTCCTTGGTTAGTCCCAAGTTGGGACTAACTTGCTCAAGTTGCGAAACTGGGAAGGACTCAGGGCACGCTCCCAACTTCCAGCACTACAAGGGGGTGAGAGGGGCGTGTTGAAAGCTTCGAGATTAGACTAGGAAGAAGGACAAGCTACTTAGTTATTCGGTCGTGCATCCAAATCCAACCAACAAGCTGGTTAGAACTTATTCTGCATACTTTTGGTGTTGGGACTAGCCACGGGCAACCTTGGACTCACTTGACTCACCACAACCCGGACTTGGGGGAAGCCACCACCTTCCCCCATATAGTATTCTTTGCGTCTCACCGCTGCACTTGCATCCGAATGACACTTTTTCCCGGGACTTCCGGGACTTTGGGTGTTCATAACTTCTCGCCCCGACCTCGGATTGGGACAAGGTATGAAGCAAATTTGTAGCTCTCCTTAAGAGCTTTCCAACGATGTGTTGCACTTCACCTGCACGCAACCGAAATCAGGTTGATTCCCGACTTTTAGTGGTCGAAAATCAAACTGCCAGTTTGACTCCTGGCCCTTCTTTCGACCATAACTCGTGCTGCAGATGTCCAAATGGATCATGCGAGGCCATTTTGGATATTTACACTTCAAGACCTTTCCAACAATATAGAGAACACCTCAATGCGAGGTGTTTTGACCCTTGCAATTGCGTTCTGAGTTTTTGAGAGTCCCAGAGGACTCCCAAGTCCCATTTTCAGGAGTGTGAGTGCTCCTCACATTTGCCTCAAAGTGGGGTTGCGACACATAAAATTTAGCAAACTCAAAATTAACATTTTCAAGTTTTAGTTATTCATGTTGTCATAAACTTTAATGGGAATCATTATAAATTTTTTGGATGAATTCTAAGAAGATTATGGACCTATAATAAACTTTTGAAATGACAACACTATGTTTGTCACATAGAAAAAATGAAAAATGTGGATCAAAAAATATGTCAAAATAATGTCAAAATAAAAATTTTAAAATAAAACATCATCAAATGAAAAACTTATTATTAAAATCCATTGAAACTTTTTTTAATGTATATTTTTTAATTTTTAAAAAAGATTTAAATAACATGATTATTATAAATTTTTATCCTTGAAAGTCCATTTCACATTAAAATTTTAGTCTTTTGCATGGATTTTTTTATCAATCACATGTTTAAGGATATTCATAGGTTGGCTTATTAATATTTATGATTAAAAGCATAGGGGATAATTATAGGATTTATGGTTTGAGAATTGTTAAAACTGCAAAACAATTTGCTAGTGTTAGATTATGGACTCTCAAATGCCACTTTTGAGCCACCTAACCATGCTTTCACCCATCATTGGCAATCCCTTTAAAACTAAGATTGATGCATTATTTTTGAAATCAATCAAACACTTGCTATGCCGATTGATTAAATTCCATTTCAACTACTAATAAAACATGTTGCCACCAACATTCATTTGACCTAGGTAGCATCTTGAAACTTAAGTTTCATAAGGACCTTCAACAAAGTGAACTATAAACAGAAACCCTATGAAACTTCTAAAATCTAGAAACTCACCAAGTACTCCCATTTAACTTGGAAGTAAAATGGTATTCTCTTAATGTTCTATCTAACCTCCAAGAACAATTAGTACCCTTTATACACCTTATCAATAACATCTGAATATGACCAGAAACCAAGTTGATTACAAATCATGAACAATCCTTTTAAAACATGCATTTTTTATAAAACTAATCAAACACTTAATATGCCAATTCACCAACTTACATCCTAATTTTGCCAAATAAACATGTTGCTACCAATAGTGTTCATTTGTTGTAGTAGATTCGAACTTTAGTTTCCTCAAAACGAAGCAAAATGGAACTTAAACCCTAAACCAAAAAAAAATTGTCAATCTTTTAGATTGATGGGTGAAAGCATGATTAGGGGAGGCAAAGTACTATCCCAAATGGTAGTTTTTCATACTATCACTAACAAAGTACTCAAAGCCACAATGATATAAAAATATAGTGCAAATTAAATGATAAAATCATAATGGTTATGAACATACCTTCCTATTTCTAAAAGCATTTTGAATTTGAATACAATCACATTGTATTTTAATTGTACTCTTTTCTTCACAACAAATGTTTCAAAAATAACTTCGCACATCACATGGAGTTAATACTATAAAACTTTTTTTTTTAAATTAATATTTTCCACTAACCAAGACATCTTAATGTATGAAAAAACCTTTTAAAAATGCTTATGAAACATCATATTAATTTGGGATAATTTGACAAAAATCAAATATTAAAAAAATTTCATTGAAAGGAGTTAATGAAAAATCAATATTTTCAATTAGAAGTTTGAAAATGAAATGTTCTTATAACTGTGCTTGAGGGAATCATGTTGTTGGATTTTTAAAAACTTCAAATTCATTAGTTGAAATGACATTTTCAATTCAAAAGCATAATAGATTAATTGTTTTAAAAAATTCATGTGTCTTGACATTTACATCAAATTAACCCAAATTTTGACATGCGTTAAGTCATGATCCAAAAATTTCATGTACAAAAAGATGTATTTAGATTCATTGAAAAAGGATGCATAAGTACAATGGACAACTTAATAACTTCAAATTTTCAAAATGAATTTGGTTTGGAGCTCCAAATTATGCATTCATTTAGGTAAATCAATGTAAATTTCATTGCAAATCCAAGTGAAAATGGTACTAAATGAGGTTAAACTCAACAAGGATGTGTTTTAACATCTTAATCATGTAATTTGAAAGCAAAATCACATTGGTGTAGGGGACTTTTAATACTACAAGTACATCCAAAATTGCAATGCCTTAACATGCTTTCACCCTTATTATCAAAAGGGTAAAAAAGTATGAAAAAATGCAAATAAACTTGTTGGGCAGAATTGGTGATGTAAATGTGTCTAATAAACACTTTGTCATTGACCTCTAAACTTCATTTAAGCCCAAATTGTTTGTCAAATTCTTCATGTCCTCATTTAGAACACAAAATCCCCAACTGGTCCACTAATCAGGATGAAAAAGTTCACCACAAATCAAACACTTATTGTTGTCTCTTGAAACTTCAATCAAACAAAAAGGATGATAGGTGTGCTTACATGAAATAACAACATTATAATAATCGTATCCTTTATTAATCCAAAAGGTATTACAACAATGAAACCACAACTGTCAAATTCTAATGTTGATGCAAAATGTAATATTGGCTTAGGCCAAAATGAAACACCCCCTCCACACTCCATTTGCTCTAATTGAACTTGAACAATCTTCTTCTCCCTTTTTAGCAAAGACAACTCCCTACCAATGTCATGAAGAACATGATAAAGGTTTTGGTCTTCAACATGACAATTTCAAAACAATTCACCTTTCACTACACATTTAATCTATTCATCCAAACCTTTGTTTGAATAATCTAAATCACTCTTCAAAGCATGATGTTTTTAATGAATTCCATCACATTGGAATATTAGGTGCAGTCATATTAACATGTACCATTAGCAATTGTAATCATTGCTTAATTTTTTGAATTTTGGATTGCATATATATAATATTCTATAAAATTTTATTTTGAATACATTATGTACATATCATAAAAATTTGGAATCAATCTAATAAGTAAAAAAAATGTAATTTACATTTTTAAGGACTTGTAACCACTATTTTTTGACACTAAAAGCACAATTTGAAAATATTTTTTTATGACAGATTTTGGGAGTTTTAAAAATATACACATTAACATAATAGTATCAAGAAAACTTTAAAAAAATTTGATGTTTTTTGAAAGATGTATTAGAAAAAATTCTAAGAATATTTTTCAAAAAAACAATGTTCTAAAGGGGCACATGTGGCTCCTTATAATGTGGTTGGACCCTATCGAGTCTTGCTTGGTCTTCAAAAAACATGTAACCCTAAAAGTTCAAGAACCAAACAAATCAATTTTTAAAGATCATCAAAAGAGAGCTACCATCACCTCCAACCAACTAATGAATCAAATTCGTTAACAAGTTTACAACATGGAAGTCAATATACAATTGACAATAGAAAAAATGATGAAACCAAAATCAAATTTAAACCTACTTTTTTTTCAAGTTTACATATTTGGTGTGTGATCGACTTTTAGTTCTATTCCACTACTACTATTGAATCATGTGCTTTTACTGCAATAGTTTTTCAATCCTCCATGTTGAACTTCAGCCAAATCAAAATTTCAAGACTCCCACCTCTTCTTCTCTCTTTCTACTTCCACTACCCTTGTAGATGCCCACTTTTCCAAGCTGCACATCAAAGCTTGTAGCTTTGCAACCCTTTTCATGTTCATTGGCAAAATTTTGTATGGACACATAGCTTATTGTTTCAATCAGTTGCCTTTGATTTCAAGCCTGGGTTTGATGTCCAATGTTTGTTCACTTTAAAATTGCATAGATCTTTTGCCCCTTGCACTCAAATCTAAAACCTCCAAGCTTCCATTTCTTTCTTTTGAACATTTTTTTTTGTTGTCAATGCTATTGCTTTTGCCCAATTAATCTCATATCCTTTTTCTTGTGTTATGTACCCCTTCATTAACCATAACATAAAGTCATTGTTGTTCAAAGTAGGTACACCATTGATCTACCAATGAAGCCTCTTCAAATTTAGTTTTGTTTCAAGATGAAGAAGCATATTTGTCAACTTCAAGCTACACTTTGGTCCAAAAACCTCTAACAAATCTTCCACACAAACATGAACATTAGTAAGTTTTGTCTTTGGATTCAAACCCTTATTACCTAAACACCTAATTGTTGTGAAATATTATTTCATTTAAAACCTATAATCTATAACTTCCCATAATGGAAATTGTACATCTTCTCTTTTGATCTTGTGCTCTTCTTTCACCATTTTGATTCACATATCTTTTTAAGCTTCTTCATAAACAATTAGTTGCCCTAAGTTTCAAAGACCAAAATGCTAAGTATGACGTCCCTAATACATAATAATAACTTAAGTTTGGTTGATTTGAACATTGAAGTAATAAAAGCAAATCACACACCCCCAAACTCCTTAATGGACTTAGTTGTGAGTCCAAAGAAGAAAACAGTGGAAGGAAAAGGAGTTGGGGCACGCTCCATGGCTCATAGCACTTTGGGGTAGAGGGGTGTGCTGGAGCTTTGGGATGGGACTAAGAAGATTGACAAGCAAGTCTTTTACTCACATGGACTTGCACAAACCAAACAATGGTTAGTTAGTGCGTAGCTAGAAACCTTTAGTGCATGGACGAGCCATGGGCAAACACAGACTCATAAGACTCACCATGGCCTGGACTTGGGGGAAGTCACCACCTTCCCCCTTATTGTTGAGAATTCAAGCTCAACTAGATAGGTTTCATTAGTTAGTGGAGTAGGAAAGTAATTAGGTTACTTTCACAAGGTTGAATTACTTTCGTTACTTATTTTAGTTTGGTTATTTGTGGTTTGGTCTTTTAGTTAAATACCTTGGTGTTGATGATTTGGCTCTTTTTTCTTCATTACACATGTTTGTGTATTTCATGTGACAAAAACCTGGGAGAATTCTTGATGTTGTGTTTTGTGTTGTGAACATTATGTTGTAATTTCCTTTCAATAAAGGTTTATGTTTACACTTGAGTAAATTTCCTATTTGTTAACATGGTACAGAGTTTAGGTTGTTGAATGAAAAAGTAGAAAGAGATCTAGAGCTAGAAAGTCTCTAGAACTAAAGATTGAGAATCTCTAGTAATATCATAGGAGTTTTTGAAGTGCAAAAGAGAAACGAAAAAAGGAAAGAATGTGAAAAGAAAGAAAAGAAAAGAAAAGAGGTGAAAGGATATTAACATATCAAGGGTTGTGGAAGTCAAATTTTTAAATCTAGATCTAGATCTACTGTGAAAAGATCTTGGAGTGAAATGTGAAGAAATTATAGAAGACTATAAGATGCTTCTATTCTCAAAGTTTCAAAAGAAAAGGATATGTTTTGTGAGAGTTATGAGCTTTTGAAGACTTTGTGCCAGATCTGGTTTTTTGGTCATATCTCCTTTGTTTGAACATTTTTAGATTTGCAGCTTTGGGATCTTATAGATCATAAAGGAATATGTATGTGAGAGAAATTCCATGTCATTTGGATTTGTATTGAGATAGATCCAAGCATCTAAAGTTTCAGTCTCAGTTTTGAAGTCAGTTTCTTTTGAAAGTGATATCTCTTTGTGATCAACATTAATAAAGCTGAAATTTTGAATAGGTATAGAAGATATATATCTAATATGTCTCCCAGAATATCAAGGATTTTGGAGTTGCTGAGAGTGAGTTGTAAGTCATTTTGTGTTCAGGTCCCAGTTTGAGGTGACTTCAAGGAAGTAGCAAGATCTCTCATTTTATGAAGTCAAATGAGCTAAAATTTTGAAAGAAGGTAATAGATATAATTTTTTATGTTTCATCAAAATTTCAGATTGATCCAAGGTCATATGTGTGTGGAGTAGCTTTGCAAAGTTGTTATGACAGAAGTTTGTTTTGAAAAGAAATCAAAGCAAAGTTTTGAAGTGGAACAAATACAACTTGGGAGAACTTGAAGGAAGGAGTTTGAAGATTGGGAAGCGCAAATACATTATCAAGACCTTTGTACAAAAGTGTGGTATGTAATCATGTACTTAATACCATACGAAATATTA
>Ga0116231_10010452_pt1 | contig 14940 bp, 10 predicted proteins | sample S1TSphgellanicum_2_FD_89695 | JGI IMG/M metagenome (GOLD analysis project Ga0116231, IMG submission 89695) | Host-associated microbial communities from peat moss isolated from Minnesota, USA - S1T2_Fd - Sphagnum magellanicum MG | ecosystem: Host-associated > Plants > Peat moss > Unclassified...
TAAAAAAAAAAAAAAAAAAAAAGAAAAAAAAAAAAAAAAAAAAAAAAACTAACATCTTTCTATACTTTTTGGCTACATGTTAAAACTTAGGATATAATTTGGCAAATTAAAAAAATAAATTGGCAATTAAAAACTGAAAAATCAGTAAATTTTCTCCAAGTGTAATTTTTTTTGGGCCATAAACATGTATTCAAGTTGAAAGTGTGCATGCGGACGTCCGTTCGTTCGGCCGTCTGTTCGTCCGTCCGTTCGTTGATCCTTTCGTCGGGTCGTCCTTCCGTTCGTCAGTTCGTCTGTCCGTTCGTTGGTTCGTCGGTTCGTCCGTCTCCTCGTCCGTCCGTCCGCCCGCCGAAGAGCGTGGAGAGAGACGGGGAACGCTGTCGCAGGCAGCAGCAGCGGCAGGAGCGGGGATTCAAACTTTTGTCGCAATCTTCGCAACGGCCATCACCTTGTCCGGAGCAGCAGCCGCTCTGCTCTGGTTCTCCGTCTTGCGATCGAATCGACAAATGGGTCCTCGTCAAATGCATGTTGTAGCAAGTGGATCAGGAGCTTGCTTTGTGCATTCCTCTTCGAGTTTCCCTCTTTGCACCTCCTCCTCCTCCTCCTCCTTTTTTTCCTTGTCGCACTTCAGTCCTGAGGAGGTCGAGAGAAGAGAGTTGAGCCCCGAGAAACCGCGGCAACAATGAGGAACGAAACCACTTCTTGTTGTTCTTCTGCAAGTTTTGGAGCTTCGACACCCTCTTTTGGAACAACAACCTAGAGAGAGAGAGAGAGAGAGAGAGAGAGAGAGAGAGAAATTGTTGTTTGGGTGGTTGGGAGTTCTACGAGAAACTGGGGATGGGGAAAGGAGAGTCGTCGCCGCTGCGTCTGTTGATGCGCAATTCACCTATCAAGAGGAATGTGCAAGAGAATGCGGAAGCTCATGGAAGAAGCTATTGTAGTACTAATGGCAACAACAGTAGCAGTAAAGTGGGAGAAGTGTTGTCGTCTTCGACGACGACGACAGTGACTCCACAACGGAAGGTGCTCACTCCGATTCCCGAAAACAGTAGTAGTTTGCGAGGAGGAGGAGCTTCTGCTCCCGTTGTTGTTTGTAACGGCGACTTGGGACTATCATCGGCAGCGGGAGCGATGTCGATAGCTGGAGTGAAGAAGAGCTTGTTTTGTTCAGAGTCTCTTAATAGCGAGTGTTCCGTTGCTGCTTTGGTGGGTACTCCGGAAAGGAGTGTGCAATGCGCTTCCTCCTCCACTCCAGGGAAGAGCAAGCAAGCTTTGATCGGGAGCTTGTCGAAAAAGTCTCCCTCGCTTGCGCCGCCGCAACTGGATGCTGCTGCGCGTGCTCCAAGCCAGACTACCAGCATTTTCACACCAACAACAACAACAACAACAACAACAACAACAACAACGCCTTCCAGGGTTTCGAGGTCTTTGAAGTATGGAGCGATGACGAGCGGGCCTGGTACTGCGGCTGCCGCTGCCGCTTCCGGAGTGGGTCAGATCGGCAATCGACTCCCTACTGCTAGCGCTGGATCCGGAGTTTTTGCAAGAACTCTCTCCGCGGTGGTACCTCAAGGCGTCACTCAGCAGCAACAACAACAACAGTTCGAACTCCAAGAAGATCCTTTGTTCTGGGACGAACACAATGTCCAGGCAAGCAAGCGATCATCTCCTTGATGCATCCCATCATCCTAGGTCACAGTTCTTCTTGACCCACACTTGTATCAAGTGTACAAGCCAGCTTCTTCAGAAGAGTAGAAAAGGAAGAAGAATAAGAGTCTTCCAAGCTTGCTGCTGCTGCTGGTGGGAGAGAGATGACTGATCTTGTGTTGCATGCAATTGGTTTCTTCTTCTTGTTCTTGAGCTTGGCTGATGTTTGAGTGGGGAAAATAAATTGTGTTTGCAGGTGTTGATCCGGACTCGGCCCATGAACACCTCTGAAATGGCAACAGCAACAACACAATCTGGTTTTGGCAGCAGCAGCATCAGATGCTTGAAGCAAGAGAGTGCAAACACCATCACCTGGATTGGTCCACCTGAATCCAGATTCACTTTTGACCATGTAGCGGGTGATTCTGTCACACAGGTAAGAAGAAACTTTGAAGACCCAAACCCTTACCTGTGTGTGCATTTTTCAAAGCTGTAGAATTCTCTGTAGTGGTGTGGTAAGCATTTGTGTGTGTGTGTGTGTGAAGTACAATGCAACATTCTCTCTGTTTCTCAACTCTCTTGCTCTCAACTGATAGTCTTTTTTGTTGGTTTTTGGGGGGTGGAAACTGTTGGATTTGTTTGTGGGGGTTTTTCCAGGAGAAGCTCTTCAAAGTGGCAGGATTACCAATGGTGGAGAATTGCATGGCTGGTTACAACAGCTGTATGTTTGCTTATGGCCAGGTAGGTACAAACAAGAAAGAAAATTGTGGATTTTGATCAGTCCATTTGTCAGCAGCAGTAATTGATCTAGAAATAATAATACCATCAACTGATAAAAAATCCTTGCATCTCTTGCAACAGGTCTCCATCTCTGTCTTAGAGATGGAAGATGACCCAAAGAAGTTTTTGTTCATGAAAGTAGAACACTAGAAATCTATAATGAGACGTTTTTGAGATCTTTGACTGGCAGTTGAGTTGTCATCATCATCATCTTGTTTTTGTTGTTGTTGAGTTGTAAAACAAGGATTGCTGGGAAGAGGTTTAGCTTGGTAGTAGTTTTCCAAAGCTTTTGTTCAATGATGATGCTGGATTAAGATTGGGAATTGGGTCTTATGGGCATATTTGTTATGTGTATGTTGTTTTTCAGACTGGAAGTGGAAAAACACATACAATGCTTGGAGATATTGACAATCTTGACAAAATGCCAAGCGAGAATCGGGGCATGATTCCACGAGTGTTTGAGTACCTCTTTGCAAGGATCCGCAAGGTCAGCATTTCCAAAATGAAATTTCTGAGCCCAAAATTGAAGCTCTGTAAATTCCTTGATGTGCCAAAGAGTAGAGGCATGTGTTTGTTGGTGATAATTGTTTCAAGCTTGTGGGTGAGTGGCATTTGTCAAGTTTGTTACTGATGAGCATTTTGTCAAGTCTGTAGCTGGAGAGAGAAGAGATCTGAGCCCTAAAGTGAAGCTCTGTAAATTCCTTGATTGGACAAAGGGAAGAGGCACGGGTTGCTTGATTATGATTGTTTCAAGCTTGTGGGTGATCAGGATTTGTCAAGTTTGTAGGTGATCAGCATTTTGAAAGTGCCTAAGGTGGTGCTATGAATTCTTCTGGCAGGAAGAAGAGCTGCGCAAGGACGAAAATTTAATGTTTATGTGCAGGTGCTCGTTTCTGGAGATCTACAATGAGCAAATTACTGATTTGCTTGAGCCAACGTCAACCAACTTACATGTATGTCCACCATGACTTTTGTCTGATCTCCACATTCACCCCTGTATGACTGGTTCATGTTCAAAACAATTGGGACCTAGTGAGTAAAAAGTGAATGAAAAGTCTCTGCCACAGAGACAGTTTCTGTTAGAAAATATTACTGTGTTTTCAGTTTTGGTGTTTGATCATCCAGAGACTGATTGACAATGATGAAAAATGTTGATTTGCAGCTACGAGAAGATGTGAGAAAGGGAGTGTATGTTGAGAATCTGTCAGAAGTCGAAGTGCATGGCATGCAAGATGTCATACATCTACTGAATCAGGTGATGTTCAAATCACACATGTATGAGTCCTTCCTTGAACCCTTTTGATTCCTATTTGGTTTTTTGGAATCAAGGAGCATGGATTCAAAGAAATAGTGGGAGTGCTTGCTCATGTTTTATCGATTCAACACTGCAGGGAGCTGCAAACAGGAGAGTGGCAGCGACCAACATGAACAGGGAGAGCAGTCGCTCGCATAGTGTGTTCACATGTATAGTCAAGAGCAAGGTGCAACATCCATCCAGTGCAACCCTGTTATTTCTCTAGAAGATTTTCTGTTTGCCTGATCTATCTACATGTTGATGATGAGCACTTGAAGATTTCTGTCACGAGGCAATCAATCGCACACTCTTGGATCTCTTTTGTGGAGTTGTTAAAATGAACTTTGACGATGTTGTTGATTTTCTGGTTGCTCTGTTATTGCAGTGGGAACGAGACTCAATGACCAATATCCGATTTGGCCATCTTAATCTTGTTGATCTTGCCGGCTCAGAAAGGTATGTGAAGTAGTTCTCTATTTTGGTTACCATGGGTGGTGCATGGGTGCAAGGAAAGTTGTTCTCTCTTTTGGTACCATTGGTGGTTCAATGGAGGCATGGATCAAAATCCAAACTGAGTTGCACATTCTTCTCATAGCAAATAAAGAGCATATACTGATGGAAAATCCGGAATGTGGATCAGGCAAAAGTCGTCAGGTGCAGAGGGAGAGCGGTTGAAAGAAGCTGCCAACATCAATAAATCACTCTCCACACTTGGGTGTGTTTTTCTAATCTTTTTGTTCTTGTGGAGGTCTTAAAGTTGTTGAAGGAAGGCACAGATGTGCAACAAGAAAGCACCCAACAGACAGATGATATAACATGATAATAGAAACTGTTGAATTCTTGTGTTTTGCAGGCTGGTCATCATGATCCTAGTAGATGTAGCAAATGGAAAGCAACGGCATGTTCCTTATCGTGACTCCAAGCTAACGTTTCTCTTACAGGTAAATGCCCTCTTGATTTCCCTTCAGGTTTTGGTCCTGCACATCACCATGGGTCGTTGACCCACTGGGTCAGGAACCTGACAGTTATGCTCCTATGCCAAAGCAATCAGCTGATAGAAATCTAGATCCTCCTAATGTGCAGGATTCTCTTGGGGGCAACTCCAAGACAACAATTATAGCTACCGTCAGCCCTGCAAGCTGGTGTGTGCCTTCTCCTCCTTTCATTCTTTTCCTTGATCATGAACTACCGGGACTCTTGTAAGAGCACACTTGCAGTGGAATCTCTCTGACAAGGAGGCATCTTTTAGCAGCATCGCTGACAATATTTGTGTTTGCTGTTTTGGTATCACAGTAATGCCTTGGAGACGCTGAGTACACTGAAGTTTGCACAGCGTGCCAAGCTTATTCAAAACACAGTAATACACCTCACCCTTGTTTCTTTGCCTTCCTTGAGTGAGCAATTTTCCGGAGCAGAGCTGAGCTGAGTGATTTCCAGAGCAACAACTATCATGCAACATCTGCTGTTGCAGGTCTCTCACACATGTCTGCTTTGAATGTTTTCTGCTTCCAGGCAATTGTGAACGAAGATGCTTCTGGAGATGTGACAGCTTTGCACCGCCAAATCCAACAAATGAAGGTTTGCTCCTCTGCTTTTGAATAAGAATCTTTGTTGTAATGTGGATTCTGTGGTTTTCTGTTGCAAAGGGAGAGGTTTACTAACTGGAAAGCCCTTGGGCTAATTATAATGCTTGTCACAGGAAGAGTTGGATCGAGTACGACGACAGAATCTCTTGAGTATACCATCGGATTTGCCAGCTGATGGCTCACAAGACTTGAGCAGAGCTGTGGGAAGCCCGAGCATAAGCAGAAAGGAGGTAGTTCAACACACTTTATGAATTGTTCCTGATCATGAATGATTATATAGATTTGTGGTGAATGTGTTCAAATGTGGAGATTGCTTGCTCACTTGCCTGGAAAGAATCAGTATTTACTATTGTACCCAGGGGCTGTTTTTTGGTTTAGATGAGAGCGATGGAGGCATTGGTTGCTGGAGCTCTGAGACGAGAACAAGAAGCTTATGGCACTACCCAACGCTTGGCTGCTGAGATTGAGCAGCTGAATCGTTTGGTGAGTGTGATCTTCTGTTTCACAAAAAACTGCAGAAAACAGAAAGGGGTTGATCCATCAGTTTGATTCCTGAAAGAGAGAAGCTTTCAAACTCATGATGATGATTGAAGGAGGGGGAGGAGGTTGTTTCTGTGTTTCTTACAGGTTCAACAGCGAGAGGAAGAATCACAATGTGGAAAGATGATCCTGAGGTTCCGAGAGGACAAAATTAAGAGACTTGAGTTTCTCTCACAGGGGTCACTCTCGATTGAGTCCTATCTTATGGAAGAGAAAAGGATGTTGGTGGAGGAGCTTCAGCTATTGCGTGCCCGTATTGATCGCAACCCTGAGCTCACTCGGTTTGCTGCTGAAAACATCCGCCTTTTGGATCATATCAAAAGGTTGATTCTCTATCCTCATTTTATCTTCTAGTGTATGATAAGCATTCTAGAATTCCCCTGGAATATTTTGTAGATACTAAAACCAAAACTGTGAGAGATGTAGAAAATTCCTATCAGCTATCTGTCTGATGCTTCTGTTGTAACAAATTGAGGATTTTTGTTTCTGCAAATGTGTGTGCAGCTTAAAGGAATTCCAACAAGGCGATCGGGATATTATGGCACAGGAGATTGTCAACCTGCGTGATAAGGTACAAAAACAAAGGATCCATGTTGATAAGAGATTCAACAGAGGCACTGCTACACCTGATGATTGCTAGCAAGGTTCATAGGAAAACAGAAATTATGTGTAGTTCTTATGTGTATTGAGATCTTTTTTAATTTTGTGGGTATGGTTGCTTCCAGTTGTTGGATGTGCTGGAAGGAAAAATTGCACTAGAGCAAGGCCTTGTTCCCCTGACGACTCCACAGGTGTGGGATTTTCTTCTTGACTGCCAATACCCAGGATCAGAATTTTGTCAAACCCATCCATGTAGCATTTTCTCTGTGGAAACTACTTATGATTTTTGGGTGAAGCTCTGCACCCCACTGACCTTGTTGTGCTCTGTTTTATCTCAGAAGAAGCTGCTGGCACCAGAAATTGCTGCAAATGCTCGTGAGATTGAGTTGCTGCGCATCGAGGTAACACTTCGTGGATCATCAGTCCATCCAGAAGCTGGGCTGCTACAAGGAGGGGAAGAAGAATGGTATTTTGGATTTGTTTTTGTCTTTGTGATTTGTGAATTTGTCTTTGTATTAACACTTTTCTCTGGTGTTTTGAAATACAGGCTGATAATTACCGTTCCGAGCTTGATGAGTGTCGCAATAACCTCACCTCTTGCCTTCAGTCACAATCAGCACTTGAGAGGTATGATTTTTACTTTCCTTTTAGGTGCTGAATAAACCACCAAGAAAAGATGCTTTTGGTGAATAATATGCTAAGTTTGTGTGCGAATGTGAGCAGGCAAATCGATGAGCTGCAAGGTGTTGTCAATGAACAGAAGGCAGAGGCTACTTCTGAGCTTGGTGTAAAGGCTCATGAAAATGAGCTGCTACGCATTGAGGTACACATTCTTTAGCCTGTTCCTAATGGGTCATTCTACTGATAATAGTATAAATTGTGGAATTTTTCTGAGAGAATTTTATTTTTCTCAATTTTGAGCAGGCTGACAGATACCGCTCCGAGCTGGATGAGTGTCAGAGTAAGCTCACGTCATGTCTCCAGTCCCAAGTTGCATTGGAAAGGTACAGACTTTTCTGCGACTCTTCTTCTTCCTGTTTCCTTTTGAAGATAAGAAAGAAAATAATGGGCACTTACACAATTGTGGGTCGTGTGCATGGGGTCATTGAGCAGGCAGGTGGATGAGCTGCAAGGTGTAATTGAAGAACTGAAATCAGAGGCATGTGCAAAGGAAGTGGATCTGAACTTGACTGCTCAGGTTGCTGCTGTAGAAGAGGAACAGAGGCAGAATGCTCGACTTATTGCAGACCTCAAGCTGGAACTCCAGCAGGTAAAATAGAGCTGTGCCTGTCCATCAACATAAAGAACTCAGTATGGCAAAAACATCACATCCAGTTTATAAGTTGGATTAGCAGTATTGGTATCCCTGTGGAGTTCAGAAAATCTGGAAGCTGGTCATCATGATGGTAGCATGATGTGCAGAGCGAAGAAAGGGCAAAGCTGGAAGCAAGCAGGTGTGAAAGTCTGGAGCTTGAGTTAAAGGCAGCATTGCAGGAGTCGCAGGACTTGCATCGCCAGCTTCAGGTAAAATCAATTATTGCAAACTTCCCATAAAAGGAGCTCTATGTGCACTGTAAGTTCTTGATCTCTTTTTTTGTCACTAAAAATGACACTACAGATGGCACTGAGGATTGTGGTAATAACCATTGTAGATTTGGTGATGCTTTGTTCCAGGAGTCGTTGGAACATGAAGCTATGTTGCTTGAGGAGTGTGATCTTTGCACAAAAGAAGTTGAGGAAAGACTATTGGCGGCAGAGCTCATGGTAAGAAGAAGTTGTGCCGAGTTGAAGGATGAACCAGCAGCTTGCAAACTTGAGAAGGTTGAGGAGGAGGAGGAGGGAACTGTGGTTGGAGCAGCAGCACCGGCAGCAGAAAAGAAGCTACTTTTATCTGTTACTGAGCTCCAGAGCCTGCAATTGGAACATGAGAAGATGGTACGAAGACTGAAGAGGAGGGAAGATAGAGAACGCTTTCTGAAGAGGAAAATCAACCAGTTGGAATGGGAACTGATGAAGGAGGATGAGCAGAAGCAAGAGCTTCGTTGTGATGGCATGGAATCAGAAGTAGTGAAGCAGCAGGTGGACATACCCAATGAGCCGGAAAGGAGTGCACTTGTGGACAAGCTTGATCAAGCAAAGAAGGAGCTTGCAATGGCCCAAGAGCTGAATGTGAAGTTTCGGCAAGAGCAAGTCATGATGAGTGCACAGCAACAAGAAATGGATTGGTCACGCTCACAAGCAGAGATGGAAACTGCTCTTGCCATTACCTCTATGCAAGCACAGCTCATGGACATGGAAAATGAGATGCAGGTTGAGAAGGAGAGGCTTGCAGCTGAGGCTAACAAAGAAGCTTTGCAGCTTGCATCTGCGGTATCCGAGAAAGGGAAAGAACTGTCACTTGCACGGGAAGAATGGTACTCAGAGAAAGAAATGCTGATCAAGACACTGAGCGACACGGAGAAGGTGTATGCTGAGACACAGCACATGCTCTCAGCCATGAAGGATTGCATGAAGGAAGTAGAGATTCGAGCTGATGCACTGTCTATGGAAGTGAAGGTGCTTACCATAGCCAGGGTATCCTTGGAGGAAGAGAAGGCACGCTTGGAGATGGAGGTTTCCGAAATGAAGGTGGAAAATGAGAGACTTGCAGTGGAGGCAAATGAAGCTCTGCAGCTTGTGTCTACAGTATCTGAGAAAGGACTGTCTGAGTGGGAAGAGTGGAACTTGGAGAAAGAAATGCTGATTAAAACATTGATGGAGACGAAGCAGGAGTATGCCAAGGCACAGCAGATGCTTGAGACAATGAAGGATTGCATGAAGGAAGCAGAGATTCGAGCCACTGCAATGTCTATGGAATTGAAGGAGCTTACCAGAGCTAGACTAGTGTGGGATGAAGAGAAGATCCATTTGCAGAGGGAGGTTTCGGAGATGCAGCTTGAAAACAAGGAAATCCTTGCTGTGGAGGTTGATGAAGCTCTACAGATTGTATCTATGGTGTTTGAGAAAGAGCAGTCAATCCTGATGGAAGCGTGGAGCTTGGAGAAAGTGACACTGATGAAGAGATTGAACGTGATGGAGCAGGAGTATGCTGCGGTGCAGTCGGCACTGTGTATCATGACAGATCACATGGAGCAAGCAGAGATTCAAGCTGATGAGGAGCTTGGCATAGCCAGAGAAGCATGGGAGAATGAGAAGGCATGTTTGGAGAGGGAAGTGTCAGAGATGCAGGTTGAAATCGAGAGGCTTTCTAGGGTTTCAAATCAAGCTCTGCTGCCAGTGGTTGCATCTGAGGTATCTGATGAAGAACAAGGATTTTCGTGTGATAGAGTTGCAGATCAGAGCTTTGAGAAAGAAACAACCCAAATTGAGACAGTGGGTGAGACTGATCAAGATCAGCATGTTGCTGCTGCTGCTGCTGCTGCACAGCAGGAGCCACTCTTGATCACGAGCCATCATTGCATGGAGGTAGAAGCAGAGATTCAAGTTGATGCTCTGCCAGTGGAAATGAAGGAGCTTGCCATTGCCAAACAAGCTTGGGAAGAAGAGAAAGTGTGTTTGGAGAGGGAGATTTCAGAGATGTGGGTTGCAAATGAGAGGCTTTCACAGGAGGCAAGTGAAGCTCTGCAGCTTACATCTCAGGTATCTGAGAAAGAACAAGAACTGGCAATGGCGATGGAAGCATGGAATGTGGAGAAAGAAACCTTGATGAAGACACTGAGTACAATGGGGCAGAAGTATGTGGCAGCACAGCAGGCATGGTCTATTGTGACAGGCCAAATGGACCAAGCTGAGATTCAGACTGATGCTATTTCGATGGAAATGGAGGAAAGAACCACCACAATAACAACCAGACAACCATGGGAGCTGGAAGAAGGAGAAGGAGAAGAAGAGTGTCATTTGGAGAGGGATGTGGTTGTTACAGAGGAGGAGATGCTGGTCGAAAATGAGAGTCTTGCAGTCAAGGTGAATGAAGAAGCTCCACAGTCTGCAATATCTGAAAAGCTAGCACATGAAAATGAGCTGCTGCAGATTGAGGCAAGTACCCATTGTTCAGCAGCATATGCTGAATCCATCTATGGCAAGTTGAATGACATTTTGGGATGCATTTGTTGCAGGTTTTGGGGTTTTTCTAAATTGCTGCTCGGTTTATCAATTTGCAGGCAGAAAAATACAACTCTGAGCTCATCGAATGTCGTGCTAAACTTGTCTCCTGTCTACAGTCACATACTGTACTAGAAAGGTACAAGTTTTGCCCACTCTGAGCTGGCCTTGGGTGAGAAAGACTCCTATTGTTCAACACTAAAATTGTGTGTGGATTCTGTGTAAATCTTGAGCAGGCAATTGAATGAACTGCGAGATGTGGTTGAGGATTTGAAATCGGAAGCACTTGAGAAGGAAGGGGATCTGAACATGGCCGCTTCTTACGCCACTGTTGTACAAGAAATGGAACAAGCTCATAATGTTCAAATCATTGCGAATCTCAAGCTGGAGCTCCAGCAGGTACACAGTTCTTTTGACTCAGAGACACGATAGGAAATGCTAAAATCAATGTCCTCGACTTCTTTTCTGAGGGACTGGTGCATCGTGGTTATGATGGATGTTTTTGGAGATGAAATTTGGAAGGATCATCATGAAGCAGAGTAAAGAAGAAGAACAGCCAGAATTTGAATCAAGACTGCATCTTTGTCGGTATCATGTGCAGAGTGAAGAAAAGGTGCAGCTGGAAGTGCGCAAGTGTGAAAGTCTGAAGCTTGAGTTAAAGCTCGCCCAGCAGGAATCCTGTGATCTGTATCAGCAGCTTCAGGTAAGATCACTGGTGCACCTGCCTGGACACATTCTTCTGTACAATGACATATGGATGTGGCTTGGGAACTGTTGTAATGGGCATGGGACCTGTCATATCAGATGGATATTGTTGGCTGGCAAAAGTTTGGGTATGTATGATGGGTTGGAGCAGGCAGTGGACACCTAACTGGGTATCGAGTTTTTTTTTTCTTTTCATTTCCAGGAGTTGGCACATGAGACGATGCTGCTTACATCTGCAATATGTGAAAAAGAACAAGGGGTTTTGTTCCTGAAGGAAGAATGGAGCTTTGGGAAAGCCCTGATATTGAAGACGGTCAATGAGACCAAGCAGGAGTTTGTTGAGCTACAGCAGCAGTTGCTCTCTATGATGAAGGCACCTATGGAAGAAGTGGCAATTCAAGCCAATGAATTGTTGACACAAAGAACGGAGTTCAACATTGTAAGAAAGGCATGGGAGGAAGAGAAGAACAAGTGTTTGGACAGGGAGTTTCTTGCAGAGACTTCAGCTTGTCCGGAGCAGCATACTGCAGAAGAGACTCTTCTGAGGACTCTTGATGATGAAAATGGGTTGGTTTTCTCTGGTAAAGATAATGGTGTAAGAAAACGAGTTTTTGACATTGTCAAAGAAGAGCTCAAGACCATGACAGAGAAATGTGAGAGGCTTGAAGTGGGGATTCAGAACAGAGACAATACAATTTCATGTGCACAGATGGAGTTGGTTGCAGCTCAGTCACACTACAAGGAAGCGGAGATGGAGATAGAGAAAACAATGCAGGAGAAGGAGAAGCTTGTAGAAGAGCTGATGGTAGCTAAGCAGGAGATCAATGCAAGGCAGAGGGAGGTGGAAGCATTGGAAAATGAGATGCTCAAAGTGATGGGTATTGTGGCAGAGACACAAGCACAGATGGTTGAGTTGGAAGGAAACTGGGGAAGGGAGAGAGAGACACTGCTCATGGAAAGGGACGAAGCAAGGTTCTTTGCACACCAACAAAGCCGGGAGACAGTGAGTTTGTCAAGAAACTTCGAAACAAATCAAGCTGCTTTGGGAGAGGCCGAAATGGTGGTGGATGCATTAGTGCAAGCAAAACTCAGTGCCAAGAGTGATGCTGAAGGATGGAGGTTTGAGAATGAAAGGCTTTTCCTTGCTCAGGAGCTAGCAACCAAAAACGCAGAGTTGGACACCATTGCAGCGCTTGCTATGGCACAAGATGAGGTTGACATGACGATTGATCTATGTCTCAGAGTAGTTGGTAGCTTAGCTGAAGAAATCGAATCTCTACGGGAGGAGATGGTGCTTGGTACCGTTAACAAGGAACTGAAAACTGAGATTCTCATGTACAAGGAGGACATATCCAAAGCACAAGAGAAAGCTCAAACAACCATGGTGGCATTACATGAAAAGCTTCAAGGGATGGAAACAATCTTACAAGAGAAGATGAGTGAGGTTGTAAGGTTGCAAACTGCATTGGATGCTGCATTGGATGAGCTTCAGTGCTCGCAGGCAGTGAGATGTGCTGCTGAAGCTGAGATCAAGGCGCTTGAAGAGAGAAATCATCTCCAGCTTGAAAGGATGGAAATGCTCTTACAAGAGGATATTAGTGAGGATCTAAGGTTGCAAGCTGCCTTGGGAGCTGTGGGGGGAACATTCTTACCAGAGAATACAAGTGGTGAGGTTGTCAGGTTGCAAGCTGCATTGGGTGCTTCTGAGGATGAGCTCCAGTGCTCACAAGCACCTGCAGCTGAGATCAAGGCACTTGAAGAAAAAAATGATCTCCAGCTTCAGATGACGGAAAAGCTCTTACAAGAGAATATGAATGAGGTTGTAAGGTTGCAATCTGCATTGGATGTGGCTGAGGATGATCTCCAGTGCTTACAACCAACGAGATGCACAGCTGAAGCTGAGGTGAAGGTGCTTGAAGAGAAAAACTATCTCCAGCTTGCAAGGATGGAAAATCTCTTACAAGAGAATATGAGTGAGGTTGCCAGGTTGCGAGCTGCATTGGATGTGGCTGAGGATGAGCTCCGGCTCTTGCAAGCAATGAGGTGCACAGCTGAAGCTGAGATCAGGGCACTTGAAGAAAAAAACCATCTCGAGCTCCAAAGGATGGAAAAGCTCTTACAAGAGAATAGGAGTGAGGTTGTAAGGTTGCAAGCTGCATTGGGTGCTGCTGAGGATGAGCTCCAGCACTCACAAGCAGCAAGGTGCACAGCTGAAGCTGAGATCAAGGCATTTGAAGAAAGAAAGCATCTCCAGCTCCAAAGTATGGAAAAGCTCTTACAAGAGAATATGAATGAGGTTGTAAGGTTGCAAACTGCATTGGGTGCTGTGGAGGATGAGCTCCAGAGCTCACAAGCAGCAAGGTGCACAGCTGAAGCTGAGGTCAAGACATTTGAAGAAAACAAGCATCTTGAGCTCCAAAGTATGGAAAAGCTCTTACAAGAGAATATGAATGAGGTTGTAAGGTTGCAAACTGCATTGGGTGCTGCGGAGGATGAGCTCCAGAGCTCACAAGCAGCAAGATGCACAGCTGAAGCTGAGGTCAAGACACTCGAAGAAATTAAGCATCTTGAGCTCCAAAGAATGGAAACGCTCTTACAAGAGAATATGAATGAGGTTGTAAGATTGCAAACTGTATTGGGTGTTGTTGAGGATGAGCTGCAGCGCTCACAAGCAGCAAGGTGCACAGCTGAAGCTGAGATCAAGGCACTTGAAGAAAGAAATCATTGCACTGCCAAAGCACAACAGGAAGTGACTGCAGTTGAGCTTGAGTCAGCAAAGGCTGCGGTAGCCAAACTACTGGATTCTGTTTCTGAGAAGGACTTGAGTATTGTAGAGCTTCATTCAAAGCTTGAGGAGGAAAATGAGCATCTTGCTCTGATCAAGAGCACCCATTTGGAAGTGATGACAAAGATGAAAGCAGAACTTCATGAGAAAGTTAAGGAGCTTGACTTGTTACGGGAGAACACAGTTGCTTCGGCTGCTTGCCAGGAACAAGAGTACAGTCAGCTGAAGGAACACAACATGAATCTGCAAGCAAAAGTCGCAGCTCTAGAGTCAGAAATGGATGCAATCCAGACAGATCTGTTACTCCTGAAGCAGGAACTTGAGGCGGCAAAAGCACATGCAACACAGCAGGAGGCGATCACAGCTGATGTCTGTGAGGTATCTTATGATTTGTGGACATGTTTTGTACATAGATTACTGGATTGAAAGTTGTACTAAGAAATGCCACAGAGAGTTAGTTATGTGGAAACAACATCACTGTGTTGCTGCATCATGCGCTCAGGGGTTTTCTCTTGTCATTATATGGTATCAGGCTGCAACGCTCTTGAAATCACATGTGAATCGAGGAGAAGAGGAGGTCAGCTCACTTGGAGAATCCTTATCTCGGATCCTCAACGATCTTCAAGAAGCACAAGCCACTAAAGAAGACAAGGAAAGGTGGGTCATGTTTTTGCAACCTGTTTCCAAAACCTCAGGTTGTGATTGGACTTTGAAGGAAACTATTATAGGAAATGGGTAATTTCACTGATTGTGGTTTCTTTCCATGTACTACCCATCAATGATGCTCGTCTTTCTGGAATTTGTGACCACCAATCACAGGAGGCTTCAGGAGTTGGAGTCAGAATTGACACAGGCAAACAACCAGCTAGAGATCTTACAGTCCCAATGTCAAGAGAAAGATA
>Ga0116231_10010453_pt1 | contig 14939 bp, 9 predicted proteins | sample S1TSphgellanicum_2_FD_89695 | JGI IMG/M metagenome (GOLD analysis project Ga0116231, IMG submission 89695) | Host-associated microbial communities from peat moss isolated from Minnesota, USA - S1T2_Fd - Sphagnum magellanicum MG | ecosystem: Host-associated > Plants > Peat moss > Unclassified...
AAGACGTGCTCTTCCTGTTTTCTTCACTTTTGTACAACAAAAACCCAAAAAATTACTTTGTGGGGACATCTTGTATTAATTTATTTTATCAAAAAAAAAAAAAAAAAAAAAAAAAAACTCATTTTGAAGTTTGTATTTATTCTTTTTCTTTTGGACTTTTTTTTTTAAAGAAAATAATTCAACTTAGGTAAGTCCAACAAAGAAGAAGAAAATTTGAATTTCTTTTTAAATTCTAAAATAAGATTTTGTTTTTTGTTTTGTTTCATTAAGTCTGCAATTTGTACCTTATCAATTGTTTCAAGAAAAATTGATTATCAATATTACTTGAAAAATATTTTAAGACCTTAAAAAATAAGTATGCTATTTTGTACCTTATCAAAAAAAAATTAAATAAATTTAATCATCAAAATTACTTGCAAATTTAAAATTTAAAAAACCTTAATGTGGGCTCATTGAGGTTGGAATTTTATCGATTATTGCAAAAAAAAAAAATTAACAAAGTTACTTGCCAAATCAAAAGACCTTAGTTTGGGAATTTTTTTGCATGAAGAATGGATGAAATGATTTGTCCTAGCAAAATAGATGTCTTCCTTTAGAATTTACAAAAAATGTAATTTTTATGTTTAACATTTTTTTAAAAATTAGGTGTGAAATTTCTCAAGGGTTTTTTCTCAATTAGGTGGGTTTACAATATTTTAGCAACAAGCTACTTGATTGGTCTTCCATCCCACCCTAAAAAAAAAGAAAAATAAAATCATTATTTTTTAATCTTTTCGCAATTTTTAAATAATTCAATAACTAGATTTTGTACATTATCTCAAGATTAAAGGAAATTGCTATATAGAAGAAGCACAAAAAATGAATTGAATCGTATAACATTAAACTTTGATGTGTAAAATAGACCTCTCAACTTTCTATCATATGGAAACAATGTCAATGGCACTCGTTTATGGAGAAAATTATGATTTGGTGCAAGAGGTCAAGTTTCTATGATGCAAAATGGGAGTCTTCAAAACCAATACTCTTGATGACAAACCCTTTTTTTTCTCAAATTGATGAAGATTTTGATAAAGATCCTTTCATTATTGGCATCAAAAGTCAATTGAATAATCAAAATCAAGGCTAAGATTTCTTAAGTGATCACAACAAGTTTGAATTTCAAGATGGTTTGTTATATCACGATGGACTTGCGTACATGAGAAAAGGATACAACAAACTATGACTATAAAGAAAATATCACATATTCTACGAGTTGAAAAGAGGCCCATATGTATGTGGAGAAAGAAGAAATGTAAGGATTGTTTTAAGAGTGAGTGTAAATGTTCATGTGTGATGGTGTCATGACACGTGAGGAATCAATGATCTTGTGTGCATTAAGCATCTTTCAAAAACACAATTAATGTATGGTGACTTGATCGTGCAAACATTTAGCCAAATTCTAAGTCTATAATTCAACCGTAATGTAAGTTTGTGTATGGTGACTTGATCGTGCAAACATTTCAACCAAATTCTATGATTCAAACATAATATAAGTTTATGTAATGCTTGACTTGATCATGCAAACATCCTCACAGCATTTGCAATCATGGGCACAGATAGATAGATAGATCGATAGAGAGAGGGAGGGAGAGAGAGAGAGAGAAGACAAATGCCCCAGCAGCACATTTCTGAGAGTACTCAGCAAAGGTACTCTCAGCAATGGAAGGTATGGAGTATGGAGTGCACTTGTGGAGTATTTTTGGCAATAGGTAAACAATTTTCTTGGCAATAGTAAATAAGAGGAGCTTCTTGGCCTTGTGGGCTACTGCCCCTGACAGGGATAATAAGCATGTAAGCACTAAAAGGACATGTAATAATAATGTGAAGACAGAGGGTGCAAGAACTGCTGCAGTCCTGCAACAACACTCAACTCAATCTCGTCTGAACTTAATCTCGTCTGTGCTTGTTTGTAGCATATTTATTTATGGCAGGAGAGATAGGGCTGGTTGATCACTCTCCCAAACTGTCCCTCTGTTGAGTTGAGATCAGGTCTGTCAGCAACTTCACATGAGCGCGCGCGCGTCCACACACACACACACACACACACACACACACAACAAGTATAATAATGTTGGATCAAAACAACACATCTCCTAGGCTATTCATTAGATGGCTGCCTCCCAAGTTCTCTCAAAATAGCAGTTTCTATGTGAGGACGGAGTGCCTCCACTTTTGACCCTACACAATTAAAACATTCCATCCTCTCGCTCATTGACATTTTTTGCACTCTACACAACATCTCTCCAATGTTGCCCAACATCCCTTGAGCCTTACCAACATCCCTTGAGTCTTAAGGTTTCTCCAACAATACCCCCAACATCCTCAACTTCTCTTGACATCCCTCGACATCTTCCCATCATCCCCCATCACTATAAAAATATTTTTAACAATGTTGAGATTTAAAAGCCATCTACAAGGGGTCACATCAATCTTTGTTAGTGGTCGGCGCATATATTGTCATTCTTCCATGCAGCAATGGAATTATGCTGCTTGTTGTTATTTTCACCTTTAAATTTGATGTTGTCACCATTGCATCTTTTGCTTTTGTTGCCATTGTTGCCTTGTTCCACATATAAATTTAGAACATGTAAATTAGTTGAGCTTCATAATGTGCATTATGATTTTTTTTTGAAAGACATTGGAAATGGAAGCTCCAATAACCAATTGTTGGTTTCACAACTACCTTTCCAAGTGCTCGTTGTGTTCAATGAAGTTTTGTTATCATTTTAATCACAAACTAGTGGTACCTGTGACCTTCGGACACCCGTGGCTACGCCACTCCAGCCACCCCGAACGCGCAGTGGTCCCGACCGACGTTGTGCGAGTATCAAAACCAGTCGTGTGTACCCTCAAGTTATCAGTCCGGGTATTTACTCCCTTACCCGACGTGAGAAAACCCAAAACCCCGATTCTGACATTTTGAACCTTGGTTCCCAAAAGTTTTGGAAATTTCCAAAAACACGCTCCTCTATATAACCACCGATTCTTTTGATAGTTTTCGAAGGTTTTTATATCCGCCTCTGGTGCAGTGGGAGAGGGATGCGATCCGACCGTCATTCCTACCCTTCGGACGGCTACAATGCTTTATGGAGACAGTTTGTACATGGAAACCATGATGGTCCAACCCCCATCACAGACTGACACCAGTCGCCCGCTGCTTCACCGACCTCTCCCTCCCCCACCCCCCAAAACCCCCATTAGACAAACAGACGAACGGACGTAATGAATTAATATATAAAATGTGCAAACCTTGAGGTATGGATGAACTTTGATCTATTTATATATACAATTCAAGACTCCCACTTCAATTCTTCCTTGCCTTGCAAATTTCACATTATATTTTGTTGACTTAAAAAGCTTGCATCTCTAAACTCCCATCAAATTTCAAGCATCAAATGTTTGTTTCTTCATCTCCTAACATAGTAACAATATCAATTTCAAATGAACATGTTGACATTGCATGCACCTTAAGAAACGATTCATCTCCAACTTCAACAAAAAAATGGGTGGCCATCAATCCAAATGGAACTCCATGCAAGAATCTAAGATCCCATGTGTAAAGGTGAGTGTCATTTGTTGAATACCCTAACATAGGAACAATATCAATTTCAAATGAACATATTGGCATTGCATGCACCTTAAGCAATGATTCATCTACAACTTCAACAAAAAAATGTGTGACCATCAATCCAAATGGAGCTCCATGCAAGAATCTAAAATCCCATGTGTAAAGGTGAGTGTCATTTGTAAAAGAATTGCAAGAACATTGAACTTTAACAATGTCACGAGTCTTGAATGTTGATCATATTCAAAGTATTATGCAAAGAAAATTTCCAAAAAAATGTGAGAGTTCAACCAAATGTTATATGGGGTTATAAAGTTTCCTTGGGTTGAAAATGTCCTTGATCATAAAAAGTAAGATGATTTAAATGAAATACAAAATCCACAATGAAGTACAAAAGAAATTGTTTATGCATAAACTTGATGAACTACAAAAACATGCATGTCACTATAAACAACTACACATTCAAGGGTAACCATCAATGAATATTATGTGATGTCCACTAGCCAATATGCAAAAAATGGGCGACAATTTGATGCCTTTGGTGAGCTTTTGTGGTTCAACAAGTTGTGAATGGGGATCATGTAAAGTGTAAAGGAAACTTGTATAATTTGTCTTAATTTTCCACTTGCTAAAAGAAGGATAGCCTATGACAAACTTTGAAGGTTGTATGGAGTTATTTGATTTCTTCAAAGTGTTGAACAACTCTTGCAAACAAATTGGATCAATAATATTAATTAGAGAACGGTTGAAGAACTGCACACTTTTGTCTTTCAATTCATTCAATTTGTAATGCAAAATGCTTTATTCATTCATGTTTTGTGTGATGTAACAATTGCCATTAACAATTAGTTTTGAATTTCTATCTATGTGTACATTGTGAAAGGTTAGAATGGGTCTTTATTATTTTGTTTATCGAACAAGTTGTTGAAGGTTTCAATGTTTACAACTTGACAAAAGTAATCGTGGATTCTTTGGTTATGCATGTTGGTCTTTAATTAATATTTATTTTAATTTCAAAACTTCTTTTTTTGGGATTAGATGTTGTGACAATTTTTTTAAAATCAAAGACTAATGTTACAATGTAGTTGAAAAAAAACACACACAGTGTTATGATATAAATGAAATTCCAATATTTTTCACACATGTACATAATTTATAAACAAGACCCACAAACTAAGAGTTTGACTTTACTTTATAAGTTTAATTGGTTAAATGCAATTGAAATGGTGAAACAACAATGCATTATCACTTATTTGATTTCATTAAAGAACTTGAATGCACAAATTCCCCATTCAGGACATTATGCACACCACTCAAGTGATTTATAAACAATTTTCAATGCTATATTTGATTTTATTTTTATTATTTTTTTGGGCATAATTGAGCATTTTCAAATTAGTCAATATTTTTTGGAGAAAAATATTGGCCCAAAACAAATGTTGATCACACCCTTGTTTAATAAAACATTAGTGGTGCAATAGTTATATTTTCTCAAACTAATTAAATGTTTGCCAATTGCCATGCAACCATGAAACCTCCTCTTGATTATCAATGATCAAGTTATGGTTAAGGATGTAAAATATAGAAGATGTCTTTCAAATTTCAGTTTCATAAAGAGTAAACTTAAAAATAGGTTGATGAACCATTTGGATTTACTCACTAGGATGTTTGCTAAAAAAATCATTTTGCACACATTTCCTTATGTTACAACAAGTGCTTATAGTGTTGCACAAAGTCTGGACATGGAGCATAAGCATAGTTCAAGCAATAACAAACCTCAAATCCTCTAACATTTTCCTTTTGTGCACTTTGTGTTATTTATGTGTTTTCAAATATGAATTTTGCATTGCTTGAATCATTTCACTAAATATTTGTTAATCTAATAATTGATATGACATATGTACATGTATGCAATTTAATTGTTTTGTAACTTGAACTTCATTTCACATTATTTTTTATTGTTTTGTATTGTTTTTGTAGACAATTTCCTACATTCCCCTTATGTGATTTTCCATGTCGCTAATTGTTTTCTACTATTTTTGCATGTGGTTGTTATTTTTTCCAATTGAATTTTAATCTTTTGTCAATTTTTTTGCCTTTCAATTTCAAACTTTCATTTAACTTTCTAACTTGTTTCAAACCATGTGTTAACATGTTTAACCACTTGAACACTCAAAATAATTTGGAGTTGTTGATTTGACATATGTGAAGAACCTTAAAGTAACCACTTGTGCCACTTACCAAATTGGAAAAAAAACCTTGACAATGCCCCTTATTGTATGATTGGTGTTGTTGGAAACCCCTTGATGAATAGGGGTGCACCCATGTAGTTTTTTATTGTTTGGACCTATGGTGCCTGAATAAATAAATACTGAATAATTATATCATTCAAAAATCAATAAAATCAAAAGTAAATTTTTTTTAAAAATCGGGGTGCATTATTGGTACCAATGGAAAGCCCTTGATGAATAGGGATTAATACAAGTGATTTTGTAATTTTTAGACCTAAGGTGCATGAAGTATTGAATTTTGAATAATTTTGGTTATTAAAATTTTGATAAAAGGGTGCATTCTTTTTTTTAAGGATTTGCCTTTGGCATAACCAATTCTTAAATTTTGAGGTTTAATGCTATCAAAACATGAATGCATTTTTATAATCTTGTAAATTTTTTGCATGGAGTTTTTCCTTATGCATTATATTGTTAAAATCCAAAGTAAAAGATGATATAACAAGACATCACAAATTTACAAGTTTAAGGTTTGTTCCAAATTTGTGTAAATTTTGTTATTTCATAGGTTCATGTTGTTTAAATGTGAATGTTATGCATTATTTAAACACGAATAGACATATAACATTCATATCTAAACAATAGGAACAAGCATATGACATTCGTGTCTAAACAGTGTGCATAACATTGATGGTCAAATAATACAAATAGATGAATGATAACCTATGAAAAGTAGATTTCACACAATCATTATTGCTAAATTGTGGCCCATGAAGTTTGTGATGGAATGGGGGATGCAAAAACACAACAAAGTGTTTATAACCAACCTTTTCCTATTTAATGGACTATTAAAATGTCTTGAATTTTTATTTATGACATATTTAAGGGAAATTCTTTAAATAAAACTTTCATGTAATAATACAATGCAACTTTTTTTGGGTCATAGAAATTAAAATCATTTTTTTTGGCAACTTGTAAATCATGATTCTAAGAATATTTTCTTAAATTGACCAATCATATCATGCCACATCAACTTGATAACTTCATCCACTCCTTATAAGGACTTTGTGAAATTGATGATTGTGGCTCCTAATAAATAAAATGCACCCAAAATCCAAAACTTTAATGAAAATGACATTTTAAATTTAGGTTAAAAAAAAGTGTACTACCTTTCAATACTACACCCATAAGTTAGAAAAGATAGTGCCAAAAATTAACCATGAAGATTATTTTACTTATCTACTTCCTTAAAGTTTGGTCATTCAATTTTTTAAAGTTTTTTTATGAAAGTTTATTACTTACCCTACTATTCATAATGAAGGCTTTTAGTGAAATGAAAGGTGTTTTGATGGTACAATGTAAATAAAGAGTCATAATGTTGTAGTTTTCATTGCAACACATTTTTGAAGTGGCTTTAAATGGGTTTGGAGAAAATTTTGTGGTAGAAATGTGGAATTAAAGGTGGATCACATCATATGGTCTCATTATGTTATGATGTTAACGCACATTTGAACACTTTAATGGTTGATTATAATACAATTTTAACTTGCAATAACTTGTCACAAAAACTAAATTTTAACAAAAGGACTATAAAAGATTAGTTTTAAAAAGAAATTTTCCATGAAATTTTGCACATACAAAAAGACAACCATAACAGATAATCTTTTTCATGAAAACTTTAAGTTTTTTTTAAATAATGATATTCATATTAAATGATAAATAAATGTTTTGTAGTATGTTATATTATAATAATGTTGATGATTATGATCTTTTAAAGTAGTAAAATGTTTTTCTATTGTAAAAGTGTAGTTGGGTAAAGTGTTTTTTTAATCATAAATAAAGTGAAAATTTCTAATTAATGAAAAATGAAAAATTGTTATTAAACAAGGTGCTTAAAATCAATTATTAATGTACAATTACATAAAGGCAAAAGTATGAATTAATTACATGTTGATGGTTTATATAACTTATTTTACTTTCAAAGCCCAAATAAACCATATGTGATTTTAAAAATTCAAAGTAAGTGAAGTTTTATGTGTTACTACTTTTGATATTATATGTACTTCCAATTTTGACACAAAATATGTACACCATACCATGGGAACACCCTAAAAACATTTGCACAATTTTTTTAGTGTATTTGGAATACTTTTTTTTTTTGTTGTGATACATAATGGATATCAAAAGGGGAAAAAAATCCAATTATATTTTTAGCTAGTGCTACACATTGATTAATGCCTTTAAAACAAGGTGTTCCCAAAATAAGCACATGTTTGTTCCGCAATGGGTGAATGTTTATTTTGGAAATGCCTTGTACTCAAGCATTACATTATTTTTTCTTTCTTTACAACATTCCTTTCGGTGGAAACAAAAAATGGCAAAGTTATTTATATTGAGCCTATAATACTATAGTAGTTTTTTAGGTTCAGAATTGAGGTGCTGAATAATTAATTTAATTTTCAATTTTTAATTCAGTGATTAAATTTTGAATTAAATTTTTTTTAGCATTTTGTATTAAAATTATTATAACCAAAAGCTTATAAAAGAAAAAATTTGTGATTGTGTGGTTAGGTGGTCAGTAGGTTATTACTGAAAGCTACTTAGAGAGGTTCAGGATCAAACTTGGTTGACTATACGAATTTTTAAAATTTTCATCATAACTAAATATTAATATTTTAAAAATCGGCAAATTAGAAAATAATTAAATTTATGTTGAACCTAAAAAGGTACTATAATAATGTTATGCAAATATTAAAAATGGCACCAAACCCCATAGATGATCAAATTGTTATTTTTCCTATTTTCATAATCATTATTTTCAAAAAATCAAAAAATTATTTATATTATATAACCAAAACGTTTGTGGGTTGATTTTTTTAACACTTGTGCACATTATTTAATGGGAAACCAACGTGAAAAGCTATGAACCTTCTCATGTGTGTTAATTGTTGCAATGAGCCTTAAGGTTGTAATTAATGTGGTTAATGATCGAATATGGGACAATGTTACCCATTAATTTTGAACAATGTGTAAGTTTGATTGTTAAATTGCCCATACATGTAATGATTATGTTTTCACAAAGTTTAAGTTGTAAACATGAGTTGGCCTTACTGCAAACATTTCCTAAATTTAATCACCAAGATTATTCCATTAATTATTTCATGGTAATGATATCAAAGTGATGACTTGTATATTGTTTTGGTCGTGTTCACAATGAATCATAGGGCATAAGGTGATTTCATAATGTGTTTTTTATGTTTAATTTTGGGTTATAGTCACAACAAGTTTGACAAAATTGGTTATCTGAAGTAGGGATAGGTTAGGGTTTAAAGGCACATTGCATGTGAACTTGAAGATAATATTATAAGTCACCATCACTAAAGGGATGTGTTGAGGATATTGAAAAAAACAACTTGGATTAAAAGGTCACAAAGGATATTTTACACATTTCACATTCATTATGAGTTCATTTGGAGTATCATATTAAGGCCCTTGAATTTGTTAAAGATTAGTTTTTTAGAAGGGTGGGTATTGTTTCATTCAAGGAATGGAAGTTGTGTTTCAAGACTTGAATGCAAATGAAGAGGCAATAGAACCCAACTTTTAATCCTTGGTGGGCATTTAAAATTTTACTTTAACATTTGGAACATGAGGCTTTGGAAACCTATGATAGTTAGACATAATGAATTGTTTATCAAGCAAAATTTTGAATTGTGGAAGAATATTGGACACAATAGATGGAGAATTATGACCACTTTCCAGGAAAGGGCAATGATGTTTGGGTGACCATGTTAAATTTTAATCAACCAACTAGCATTAGTTCCTAAGATGAATTGATAAATTCTTCTACCAAGGGTCTAAATGTTGGGGCTTATGTGGATGCATTAGATCCCACATGTCTTATGTCATGAATTTCCTAGGCAACACTGGGTGCCATTGTAACCATTGGTGATCCACCAACATTTGACCCACAAGACTAATTTTTCAACTTTTCGAATTAAAGTATGGGGGCATTCACAAAGATTGGATACAAACAAATTAGGATTTCCAAAAGGAAAAGGATGTTATTCCACATACCATGTACACAAGTTTGCCACAATTGCTAAGGAAAGGGGTGGTACTTTCATGGAACATTAATTGGTGCAATTGTACATGTCTAATCCAAACAAGACAAGAATGTGTAAATGATGGTAAAACCTCAACTCATTACTAATCATGAAAGTCATGCCACATTGATAAAACCATTTCACATTGTGGAAAGGACAAATTGAGGATTTTTTTTGCTGGGAGTTTGTAAACTTGATGTCATCATGACCACCCAAAGGGATTCCAAAAATGAAAAATCAATGGCGCCTCATAATGGGAAGGCCAAAGGGGGTCAAAAGGGGGGGCAATCTAGGCCTTCCCCATATTTTCAACAAAGTAGGGCCAAGGGGTTATGTGTTGGACTTGTGAAGATCCGAGCACATGAAAAAGGAGAGCCCAAAACAAAAGTAAGAGATCTACATCCAAATGCACATCTTCAAGTACTGATCAAGAATGTGAGCATTGTGGTGTTGGGGGTCATGCCATTGACCATTGTTATTCACTACATCCAAAATGTTGTTTTAATAAATATATCAACGACAATGATGGTAAAAGTAAAAAGGGATGTGGGGGAAACATGGGCAAAGCCACAAGCAAAGCTTTGGGTAAAGCTAATGACCAAGGTCAAGGTGACATGGCCATTACATAAGATCAATTTGCTTGGTTCCAAATTCCTAATTAATCACCAACATGGTAAGCCAAAAGTTGAAGGAGAAGAAGGCAACAACACAAAGTTACACAAGTGCACCCATATATTTAAGATCAAATCCTTTTTCAAGATTTTTTGTGTAGCAAAATTTGTTGGTTCCATTGATGTTCCCCATAATGCACATGCTTTGAAGGAAAAACACCATATTGTTTTTCCTAACCCATTGAAGTGAATTCATCAACTACAATTATATGTTTCAATTCACATGCCCCATAACCATGAGGAGCTAATGAGGGACTAGATCCTCAAAAGGGGCAATTTACACACTAAATGCATCTTCCCTAATCATTTACATTGGCCAATAATGTGTTAATCGATACATCCACATCCCCAAACATGGGGCATGTTCCCATGAAACCAATAAGAGGAAGATCTTCATCTCCTATATTGGATGTGAATGGGGTGATGTTGGGGGTAGCTACATCCATTTGCCAAGCCCCATTAATTTTTGCCATCACAATGGCAACCCTTGGAGTGTAACCAACTTCCATTTTCCAATTGTAACCATTTTATGTGAAAGTGATGGAATGTCAACCCTGATCATAAACATGGCCTCAAAGTTGTTAACAACAACTAATTTGGAGAAAATATAACCTCAAAAAATGATACATTTTTATGTGGACATTCCTCTTTCATGATAAGTTATAGTTGTCAAATCATCCAACTTTATAACATGAATACACCAAAAGTGGTTTTTGTGTGTAACAAGAAATGTGTTTTCCAATTCAAGAGGAATGGACATGGGCAAGCATTTTAATTTTCCTTCGAAAGATTTTATTGGACTTTGGTGCCCAACTAATGATGTTGGGAATTAATCAACATTTGTGGATATTCACATAATAGATGAAGACCTTGAGCCATGCCCATATTAGATTTTGACATTGATGGGTGCATTTGAGAAAGCCTATAGGATTATTAAGAGTAGCATTTTGGTGCAGTTAAACCCTAACCACCCAACAAACCATTCATCAATTTAAATATGAATCATGGTGATAAATGCTAGATCATATGACGTGTTTGTGGGGTGCATTGTGTTATATCCCATGGGATTTCTATTGGATTTTTGGGAGAAAACTACTTCCTATGAACTTGGATGGTAATCAAAAAATAAGCATTAAACTCAATTCCAATATTTTATACAAATTGTTGGATTAGTTGAAGGTGTTACCATGTTGGTTATATTTTCCAACACAATACCTTGGGCAATTGGGGCTACTAAAGGGGAACTTGGATGCATATGATGTCCCACCTCCACTTGAGCATGTTCACATGTGACCCACCACCATTACAGGGAACTTTGGATTAGTTGGAGAAGCTGATAGATTGGTGTGCCCTAAAAGCATGGCAAAGTAATTTACCACCAACGCCCACAACATAAATGGCATTCTTGCCATTGCATGGCCCACTAAAATCACTCTAGTATGAACCACATTTATTTTATGGCAATTTCCTAAATAAGAGGTATGTTTATTGGAGTTGCTAATTATAAGCATGTATAGACATGAATATGGTGTTTTAGGCATGTATATGGGTTCACAAATACTTGTATGTAGACTCCAACATCTATGTTCAAAAGGTTTCCATGCACAATGTGGAAATGTTGTTGGACCGATATCCATAATTATTACCAGACACAATTGTGCATGGATGGGTGCATCCACATTTACATGAGTTAGAAGACACGTAATTAATGTTTAATATTAAATGTTTTGTGTTAAAATACGTGCTAATGTTGTAAATATTTTTTTTAATGAAAATTTTAAATTTTATTATGGAAAAATGTCATGTGATTTGGAATGAACTTAATCATGATAGAATACTAAAAAATACAAGCATAAACATTTTAATTTATGTTTATTAAACATTGTAAAAACTTTTTTTGGGGGAGATTTTTTTTAAATGACATATTTTGGGGGATGTTATTTAAACAATTATTTACACAATAATATATTGCAACATCTTGTTAGATCAATTTTGATTTTTTTCAATTTTAAAAAATTTATTTAAAGTATATTCTAAAAATATTTTAGGATAAGTAGTCATTTAAGTGGGCAGGTGTGGCTTTTGATAATGTGGAAACACTTAAATATTTATTGACATGACATTACATTATTGGGGGTGTGAAATAATTTGGATGATGTTGGCCCAGTGGATATATTATTAATAGTTGGATGGCCAAGTTAAAGCCAATCTCAAGCAAATACACACAACAATACATTTTAGGTTTTGCAATTGGCTTTTACAATTACATACTAGTTAGAAATGACACATGCAACTAATGATTAATGAGTTGTTAAACCCATGTCATTTCACCCATTTAGTCATAATGGACATTCAATTGCAAAGCCCAATCATTTTAATGATTTTAATTTTTAATTTTTCTTATAATAATGAAATTTCATGTCATCACTAACCTTGGTATGACATGTAAAATGCTTGCCATCTCAATTTAGTTGTTTTTTTTCACTAGATGTTACAAAACATGCCTTGATGGATTGATGACATGTGTCAAAAATCTATAAACATGTTATGAATCATTACACATGACCAGAAATCAACTTATTTTAGCCCATGTAACTAACGTAACCAAAAGTCAACCATGCCTAACCTAATTAAACTAAGCAACCTAGCTTAGTTCGCTTAGCAAAAAGTCGGCCTAGTTTAACATAGTTAAACTAATTATTTATGTTAAGCAACCTATGTTACCGAACCTAGGCTAGGTGGCCTAGATTCAAAATAACGTTACACTCCTAGCCCAAGAAATTTATACTAGGTTATATAACCTAAGCCAAGTGGCCTAGGTATCATAAGTTTAAAAAATGAGGACTTCAACCCCTAACCTTCACTTTGGGGTTCAAGTCTTCATCCATTGCACCACCACATTTTTTTATACCAATTATATTTAACACAAAGTTATAAAGCTCAAAATTTTTAACCTTTAATTAACCTTGGCCACCATAAGTTGACTTAGGTCAACCTATTTACTACTTACCAACTTAGCTAGCTTAGACTTAGACCTCCTTAAGTTGACTTCATATGTAATTTGTCAACCTATACTACTTATAATCAACCTAGCCTTTAGAAAAAGTATTCATAAGCTTGAAAAAAAACCTAGGATAATTATGTTGCATCTAGTCACATCATAGTTACATGTAGTTGCATATAGTCACATTTAATTGCACAAACTTGAGTTGGTTACAAACTTGATAAAATGTCTTATAATGAGGTTACCTAGGTTGATTTGGCAAAAATATTGGTGCCATAAATTCAAAACCCACAAAAACTTATGGTGCCACAAAAAATCATGGATTGCCATGAAAATTTGTGACACCTTGTTACCAAATGGCATGGCATGTCATCATCACATGGAAGACCAAATCGTTTTAATTACAAAGGACAACAATATTTTCAATTAATTTTAATAAATGAAATTAGTTCATCAAATCAACGACTTGAATCATGATGTGAAGTTAATGTCACAAGTCATGAAATGTTGTGACTACTAGTCAACCTCGTTGCCATGTGACATGCCATTTCAACATCACACAACCATAAGTTGTTATTATTCACCAAAAGTTACAAGAATCAATGTTATTTTGTCATTACTTAATTTTGGATGATTAAAAATACATTAAAAATACATTTTTGAAAATTTGATATTTGTGTAAAAACCATCAAGTTGTAAGATCGATTATAATTGCAAAACCATAATGCCATGTGACACCACAACGTCCTTTATAACTACACAATCATTAACATGAACTTGTAGTTACAATTATAGTTTAAAAAAACAATAGTCATTTTTTTAACCGGTTATATAACCCAAGATGTGTTGTTGTGACATGTGGTGGTTTGCTTGACCCATGATTAAATTTCTTTTGGGAACTTCAAGTATTGTTACATTTACATGAACAACCATTCATCTAACTTTTGGAAAATGTTTTTCCATTAGGTGACTCATGACAATAGGTTTTGGTAAACCCTTGGCAACAAGTTCATGCTTGGTTGAACAAGTTGTTTTTGGCGGATGTTACATTAGTGGGATTTCATGCACATTGGTTATGTTAGATATAGACCAACTAGTGGGTAACCTGTGGCTATGCCACTCCAGCCACCCCCAACGCTTTGTGCTTTCATGTTTGGATTTGTAGCTAGGTTTGGCTAAATCTTCCTTCATATAATTGCCCACTTTTTCCACATCTTCCTACAGATGATGGCCATTTTGGCTACAAACAAAAACAATTCGCAAAAAAAAAAACCCATCGGTGCTATTATTACCATATGGTTGAAGAATGGGTACCTTTAAAATAAA
>Ga0116231_10010455_pt1 | contig 14938 bp, 9 predicted proteins | sample S1TSphgellanicum_2_FD_89695 | JGI IMG/M metagenome (GOLD analysis project Ga0116231, IMG submission 89695) | Host-associated microbial communities from peat moss isolated from Minnesota, USA - S1T2_Fd - Sphagnum magellanicum MG | ecosystem: Host-associated > Plants > Peat moss > Unclassified...
CTTTCATTATCTATCTGGCGTAATCCCATTGGCTCCCGTTCACTGTGGAGTGTTCTGGGGGGTGGGGGAAAGGAGAGCCCGGTGCAGCACGGGGCAGGGGGGGGCCAGCAGGGGGGGGCCTCACGGGCGGTGGGGGCTAGTAGGGGGGGCTAGCACGGGCGGGGGGGCCCAGCACGGGCGGGGAAGGACTGAGTGGGGGGAAGCTCGACGGGTGCATTATGCACCAAGTTCACACTAGTTTGATCATAATGGCTACAATTACATCTAGTTTTTTAAAGAAATTTTTTGACATGAAAGTTTAACAAAAATTGTATAATCTTCGATACATCAATTTCATTTTTTGTATCATTAAAAATGATAATGAATAGTAAAATGATATGTCAGATTTGATGAAACAAAGTCCAAAAATCAAAAGGTTGATCTTGTTTGTTGCCAACCTAAAAGAATACACAAGTTGGTCTATTGTACCATTCTTAATGTCATTGATATTTTTCAATTACCTATAATCATTTTCCAAAATTTGGGCTCCAAATGAAAAAGAACACAATCTTAATCCTTAGGTTTGCTTACATATCACCTATGGAATTCTTTCATATTTTTCATGGCATTTGATAAGTGTATAATTGGTTCCCATATGCATTCATTCATATTATAACCTTGCCAATGAATGAGGTATTACAATTAACCATTTGATATCCTTGAATAAATAATTTTTTCCACTTCGTTTTTTTGTTCACCATTGATTTCAATCAATGATGGTGGCTCATGGTTTTTTCCTAGAATGATGAGTGTATGGTAGGGTTCCAACAAGGAAATATGAAACACATAATGAATTTTAATGGAACTTGGAAACTTACTTGCTAGAAGACAACATCATTGATTTTCTTCACTTTGGGGAATGGACAAAATCTTTGGTAGTCCAATTTTTTGAAAGGTCATATCATTAAATGATATTTTGTTGTTGAAGCCAAATTTGGTTTTTGATTTTGAAGTTTGGTTGTTCCTTGCTATGTTCATTCACATTATTTTTCTATCACCTTTGCATCTATTCAAGGTTAAATACAAGTTGAATTCAAATATCCACTAACCACAACACAATTTTTGGTTTCAAGATTTATGTTTGTTTAGACCTTGGATATTAAACTTAAGATATAAACCATATAATCTTGATATATTTAATTAATGTAATGAATGACATAAATTGAATATCAAAAGAAAATATATTTAAAATAATTATTCATTGTAATGCAAACAAATCCATCATAAAATGTGAAAATGCATATAAGCTATAGGATGAATTTTGAATATGTTCTTTTGTGCCCTAGTCAAAATAATTATCCACCCTTGTGTACACATAAGTTCCGTCATGCATATAAACAACAAATAGGATAAGTTTGAAATGTTAATTCATGGGAATTTGAAAAGGGTAATGAAAATCATAATAGAAAATAACTATGAACCTAACATGGTATATATTTGCTACAAAGTTTATCCATAGGTATGTCAAGGTAAAAGACTTATCCACCAATCTTGGTTGTGCCTTACCAAAAGCCTTTTCCCTACACAATAGATGATGTCTCTTCTTTTAAAACATATATATACATATATATATATATAGGAAAAATGATTTTATGTGGTTTAGGGTAATGGCCTATGGTGAGCTCAATCTTGAAATAAGGGGCCTAGTCCCCACATATGGACATTATTGAACCTAAAGAATAAGGAAAATCATGAATCAAACATTCATACACCACGAGGCTATGATGAATGTTTAGATCAAAAAACAAGCATCCCTCTACATGTGGAGGCACCTTACACCTATTCTTTTTGGTGAGAAGGCATTGTTCAAAAATATAAGATACCTTCTTCTAACACCTTAAAAATTCAAAAAATGCTTTACATGTTTTTGTAGCATAACACATTGTTTGAAATTTCCTAACTAGGAATGGGCTCTATGCATATTACAAACATAAAAAATTTCTCTAATGTTTTTCATGTAATTGGAGGGCATATCTTTTCAACATCTTTTTTCCTCTACTTTTGGGGGATTTTAGAAAAAAATGCTCATTGTGATAAATGTTCCTTTTTTCAAAACAATCCCATTGTTCTCATTTTCCCCCCCATGATACCCAACATACATCACTCATATGTATAATGTGTTTTGGTTGCTAATGTATTTGTTAATGAAGAACTATAGGATCCCAAAGTGGTCAATTAATGATTTTCCACTAACTATGATGAAGATATCAAAAGGTACAAATTATTCAACTAAAGCCCTAAGACCTAATATGTGAACGTTTGGTTTTTATGTCGTTTTTAAAAATTATTATTATTTGAGCAAGGTAAAATTATTCCAAATTTTTGACTATAGTAAAACACATTGGTTTAATTCATCATGTGGATGTTAAATAATCTTTGTATTTTTTGGTGTTGTTGAACCTAATGGATGTTACGTTTGCATTCATGAATGGAGATCAAGTAGAAAGAAACATGTAGAATTGGAAGGTTTTGAGGTTATAAAAAAGGATGGTGTGTTAGTTCCTTAAATCTTTGAACAATTAAAATAATATTACCATGCATGGACCCACAAATTTATGCATATTTCTTAATAAAATGATTAAAAAAATCTTTTACCAACCATAAAATTTGCATAAAATATTCAATGCAATTTTTATATGATCATATATCTGTTTTAACCTTATGATTTTTCATTTTACAAGTTAATTTTTCAAAGAAATAAATGATAATTTCTTTAATCCTTTTTAAAATGGTGGATCTAGGTCAAATGTTAATCACACAAGGTATATTAAGTTAGTTTGACTTGAAAATATTGAATAATTTTCTAAGCTAATTTAAGTACCTAAAACATTTTGGTATTGTATTAATTATATTGATTTGCAAACCTTTTGTCATTGATCATAAACTTTTGAAGGATATGTGTTTTAAGAAGTGCTTTACATTTGGAGGGAATTTGATAGTTGTTTCATTTAAAGATGTTGTTGAAAGCATCCTACATGTATTGTTTCTTCAAGGTTGGACATTATTCAAATAAGGTGGGTTGTGCTTAAGTTATGATTGCTATTAAAATCACTTTATGTTGTAATGAAAGAAATTTTATGTAATATTATCTAGAAAACAAAGTTGACTTTAGTTTGGAATTCAAATCATTAAAGATGCTTTCACAAACAAAATATTTTCACAAGAATGTTAATTAACACCATCATTCCCATGCAAATTAGGGGGCATTTTTACTTTATAATATATTTGATAAAAACATTATTTCATCATTATGGGCCATGTGCATTTTGACAATATTGTCCAAAAAAGGTTGTTAACCCTTCAACCCATTTTACAACCATTTTATTTATATTGGAAGCTTTAATAGCAATTTGGTCCAATCTATTCATCCATGAATCAAATTACAAATATAGTTGTTAGATTCCAAATACAAACTCATAGTTCTTTGATGGAATTTTAGCCAAAATCAAGTAAACAATGATGGGATAACAAAGCTAGATTGAGCTCATACAAAATGGACAAGCGTTGCCCAAGGTTGGATTTGAAGCTTCATTAGCCCAATTTGTTTTTGTTTGACATGGATTAATGCATGTGTTCTACTATGACACTCATAATAACTAAGTTAGCTATTCACAATCAAAAAATCTAACCAAATTGCAATTCTTGAAATAATAATGAAACCTTGTAAGTTTTGGAATGAGAATGTGAATGTGATGACCTTTGAAAATGGGTACCAAACTCAAAAGATCTAGTTGTTCAAACTCATGGGTCAAACCACAAATGAATTTTCAAAGTTAGCCCAACTAGACTATGAAGGTTATTTCACCTTGAGGACATTTTTGCAAAACTCAAATGCAAATAATGCAAACTATGTTTGCATTAAAAACAAACTAGGTTTGGTGCATAAGCTTTTCTTTAAAAATGGGTTTTGCTTCCTTTCTTTGTCATTTGCTTATTACCTAGTACTTTGATCATTTTAGTTGTCAAAGGGATTGTGGTTGTGCTAAAAATGGTAGTTGAAGTTGATGATCAATGTTGCTTTGTATATCACTTTTGAATACTTGCAATGCATTTTCTTGAAGGGTGAAATGTGGTAGTTTGATATACAAAAGATTATCATACATGCATTAATGAAATCTAAGTTTGTTGTTCAAGAAGGCTACAAAACAAAATTGTTGCTCATTTCACAAGTTCGATTTCAAACATTTATATTGGTAGAACTTACCCATCACATTTACAATTGGGTATCCATAGGGTAAAATCATGGTACTTAGTCTTTATTAACCTTTTATCTTCATGTTATAATCGACTTCCCAATACCTTTCTTTTGAGGGTAAAATATCAGCAAAAATTACATATACCTTTTACCATTAGGGTTTAATTTACGTATACGTTTTATTTAAGATTAAGATTATTACATACACGTTATATTACATACAAAACCCTAGACCCTAGTAGTAATTGATGTTTTTTTTGGACCATTTTTCACAACTTGGCAACCAAAAGAAAAAAAAAAAGTAATATTTTGTCATAGATTTTTTGCATTTAAAGAAAAAATCATTAAATATAAGAGGTTTTTGTGGGGGAGAAAAAATGTCATCACATTTCAATTGCTTTTTAAGTTTCAGGGTAGTTTATTATCACTTTTATATTATTTGGAAAATATTGTAGAAAATTTTCATCAATTAATGCTAAATATATCTTGGGATGCTTGTCACCTACTACATAATAAAAAAGCTGGGCAAAAAAAAAATTGCTTTTGAGAAACATTTATGCAATAGTAAGAAATGATTTTTTGGACAAATTTTGTTGTTTTTTCATCAATTTTGGAGAAATGTGTTTTTTTAGTGTAAGTTCGACTAATTTTGCTAGCTTTTTGGAATTAATTGCCAATTTTTTGATATCACAAAATTGGGAAAAATAACCCCTCATCCAAAGCTTAGGTGGAGAGTATTATTTTGTAAAGATCATAGTTTTCTCTTTAATCTGTTGTAGTGTGTGAACTTTCCTAAAAAGCACATCCCAAGACCCTAATTCTGGACCTCCCAAAGCCTCAATTATGGACCTCCTGAAACCCTAATTGAGGACCTCCCAAAACCCTAATGATGGGCCCCCTAAAACCCTAACTGAGGAGGACCTCTCAAAAGCCAAATTGAGGATATCCCAAAACTGTAATTTATGGACCTCCCAAAATCCCAATTATGGACCTTCTGAAACCCCAATTGAGGACCTCCCAAAACCCTAATTATGGACCTCCTAAAACCCTAATGGAGGACCTCCCAAAACCCTATTTGAGGACTCATCCCAAAACCGTAATTTATGGACCTCCCAAAAACCCAATTATGGACCTCCTGAAACCCCAATTGAGGACCTCCCAAAACCCTAAGTATGGACCAACTAAAACCCTAACTAAGGACCTCCCAAAACCCTATTTGAGGACTCATCCCAAAACCGTAATTTATGGACCTCCTAAAACCCTAATGGAGGACCTCCCAAAACCCTATTTGAGGACTCATCCCAAAACCGTAATTTATGGACCTCCCAAAAACTCAATTATGGACCTCCTGAAACCCCAATTGAGGACCTCCCAAAACCCTAAGTATGGACCAACTAAAACCCTAACTAAGGACCTCCCTAAACCCTAGTTACGGACCTCAATACCCGCAAAGGTACGAAGTCGGGATCAAGTCCTGGCCGTCTGCATGAGACCCACCAGCCCCTCATCCTTCGTCTCCGGTGCTGCACGCCGTCTTTTGCAGATCTGCCAGGGTTTGCAATTCACGTTCTGTTGTTGCTTTAGCTGCTGTTCTGTTTTGTGTTGACGTCTCTGGCACGGAGAAGGAGAAGGTGTTGCAATCCCCAAGTTGTTTTGGGTTCGCTTTTTGTGAAGTTATTGGATATCGGGAGATGAAGAAGAAGGGTTAGGGTTTAGCAGGAATCCGAAAACAGGAAGAAGAAGAAGAAGGAAAAGAAGAAGAAGGGAGGCGAGGGGAAAGGTTGGGCGGGCCGGATAGGAGTGTGGGAATCGGGACACCATGACGAGCCAACAGCTGGATGAGCAGAGTACGCGGTTGTACAGAATACGGAAGACTGTCATGGAGATGCTGAGGGACCGGGACTACGTGGTGGCGGAATTCGAGCTCGCATTTACCAAAGAGGCATTTCGTGAGAAGTATGGCGATGAGCCGAAGCGCGAGGATCTCGTCATTCAGAAACCCAAACGATCCAACACTGCCGAACATGTAAGTTTCGTGTGTGCACCTTGCAATTTCTACCCCGCAGTCAAGGGTCTTCAAGGAAGCTGATTGCACAGAGTTTACAAATTAGGGCTTATGGAATTGGAAAGTTCTGAGACGTAATGAACATTCCTCCCCTCTCTCTCCCCAACAATGTAAGCACGCAGGATGGAGCTCATGACTTGGTCTCATGGATATATAATGGGAGGAGTCAGTTCTTGTGGGAGTCTCAGAAATTGAGTACTTACTTGGGCATCAAACATGCATGAAAGAATTCTGTCCATCTGCTCTCAATTCATTGAGAAATCACTTGCTGGTTGTGGTATTTGATTTTCTATATTTCTTCCTTTTCTTTCTTCTTTGTTTCTTTGATCGAAACCCTAAACCCTCCTTATCTTTTATGTTTTGTTGAGGTAGCCATGATCGTGGCCAAGTCTTATCCATTGATATTTTCGGTATTTCTTCCTTTTCTATACCTCTTTCTTCTTTGTTTCTTTGATCAAAACCCTAAACCCTCCTTCTCTTGTATGTTTCATTGAGGTAGCCATGATTGTTGCCAAGTCTCCTCAATTGATATTTTTGGTATTTCTTCCTTTTCCAGGTGATAGAAAATAGTGATAGAAAAGAGGTTTTCCAGCTGATGGAAAAGAGGTCTAAAACCTCTTTAACCTTATTATTGGGTTACACTGGTTTATACCCACTGTGGGCAGCTGATGAAGTCACTGTATCTGTTCTGATAGTAAAGTTGCTATCATACATGTTACTTTGGATCTTCACTGAATGAGAGAGAGACCATCACTGCTGTAACAAAGTGTTTGTGTCATCCAGATTTTTGTCTTCTTTCCAGAAGAAGCAAAGGTAGGGGTGAAGACAATCAAGACATATGCAGAGCGGATGAAGGCTGAGAATGTGCACAGGGCAATCCTGGTGGTGCAACAGAATCTTACTCCCTTTGCCAGGCAGTGTGTCAGTGAGATGTCCAGCAAGTACCATCTTGAAGTGTTTCAGGTGCTTTTTCACCCATGCCTTATTGTTTATGGAATGGTCTGTGGTTCGGATTGAGAAGTTCAAGGTGTGCTGATGTTTAAGGCAGACTCTTTTCATGGGCATTTTGGGGCTGCCAAACCTTGAGGGCATCTTTGAGTGCATTAACCTAATTTAGTGTACAATGAAGTCATTGATTGCTTGAGATGTAAGATGAAAAATTCTTTTCTCTATTCTGTTGACAAGACTGAACTTGCCATGGACACACTGCTCTGGCAGTGTCTCACCAGGAGAGCCCAGTTAATGTTCGTTACAAGGTTGAATTCACAATGCTGGTGGATGACTTCTACTGTGCAGGAGGCAGAGTTGCTGGTGAATATCAAGGATCATGTGCTTGTACCAGCACATGAAGTTCTCTCTTCTGAAGAGAAGAAAACATTGTTAGAGCGGTACACAGTCAAAGAGACCCAGGTATTTTGATTATTTCTTTTTCTCTTACCTATGTTGCAGGGATTGGTACGAGTTGGTGTGAACATAAACTTCAAGAATTTGCTGGAGGTCATCATGCTGAGTGCACAGTAAGGATATTGAGGATAGTCATCATGTGACGAGCTCTTATCAAGATTTCTGCACTTTTTTTCATGTTTTGAGGTTTTGTCATTTAGTATCAACCGTGGGAATTTTTTTAGGATGCTACTGTTCAGGACACTGATATTACAAGCAAGAGGTGACCTGAGTCTAGACTAGAGTTCTGTAATTCCCTTGTAATCTGAAAGCAGTCCAGGTCTAATCTGTGCAACATGGGAGGAATAGGAGGAGACAGAAGATGTTTGAGTTAGTTGTAGGGTACTCATGGAGGCTCCTCATTTTTTTAGTCCTTGTACTTGGAGGGTTTGCTTCCCCCACCCTTGATGGCTGCCTTATCTTAGACAAAGAGACAGTTTCCCTTGATGTTGGTACAAGTGGCTTAATTTGGCGCTTCTCTTGGTATGTTTGGCAGCTTCCAAGAATGCAAGAAAGTGACCCTGTCTCACGGTATTATGGGCTCAAGCGAGGCCAAGTGGTGAAGATTATTCGACCCAGTGAGACTGCTGGTAGATATGTCACTTACCGGTTTGTTGTATGATCTCTCCATCATTCACAGCTCTTCTTGCATTTTGTAGTGATGTGGAACTTTGGAGCTTCTCATAGGTGCTAGACAGGAACTATCAAATGTCTGAATCAACTTGTAAGTGGCAATGTTTTGGGCTCATCACCATGTTTGGTGCATTCCACAAGATCTATTGAAAGATAATAGTATGTCCTGAACTGTAAAAAAATCCAGAGCAAAGTAGAGAATCTATGTTGTATTTCAGATGGTAGAGGTTAACTACTATTTTCCTCCCTTGCACCCCTCCGTTGGCACTGGATACTTTTGCCTTTGGAAGTGAGGCCACTTCCTGACTACACTTAACCTGGTAAATGTAAAATCTGGACTCAGAGTCCCAGATTTAATCTTAAGATGGGGTATTTGTGATGTAGAAAAGCAACCAAAAACAAGTTAGGGTTTGTTACCATTTGTGGGTAGTGGTTCAACCAATGCTGCTCACACAAACATAAGTTTCTGTCTACATACAAAGATGAGAAACAACCTTTTACTCTATGCACTCAGGAGGAGAAAGAGTGCTATGGATCCAACTGACTATTTGCATCTGATACTCAACCCATACCCACTGTACTAATTTTCCAGATCCAACCTATGGTGGTACGGCCTCTCCACTACAGGTACCTGCCACTGCTGCAGCCAACACTGTCTTGTTTAGTTTGACGGTAGGTTGCCTTTTGGATAGGTATTGAAGTCATGTTCGGCACTATGCAGGAAGAGGGTTGTTATTTTGGCCAATGACTCTTATTAAGTTTCAGGAATAGAATAGAAGAATGTGTAGTGTGAGCTAGGGAGAAGGTCATATGAACCAGTGCATTTTGAGAGGAGTGCATCTGGTTCTTTCACCAGAGGACTAGGCATAGGATCCCTCAACATAAGAACCCCTTTTGTGAATTATTTTGTGCAAAACATCAGTCTGGTATATGAGTTGCAGCATACAGAAAAATTGAAATCTATCTCCATACTTATAGAAAGATCCCTATACATAGTTTTAGAACTTTCTCAACATCTGGTTCTAGTTCAAGATACTTTTTCTATTGCAGTTTCAAGCCTTTTTTCCATATTGATTGCTTGATCACACCTTGATGTGTATGTTCCAAATATAAACACTAAAGCTTGCCATAGCTTATAATTTTGATTAGGTGTGGTTTTCTACCTACAGGAGACAAAAATACTTATGGGTAGTTTCAAAAGTAAAAGAAAGGAGTGTAAACCCTAAAGCCACTAAAGCAGTATTTGCAAGCAGACACTGGAGGAACTGTATAAGTGTTGGCAATTGAAACCTTTGCATCTGTAAGAGGTGGAGGTTGTAAGTCATCCTAGGAGCTGATGTAGCATGTGTTCCTAGTGTTGAATGTATCGCAACTGGTTTTCAGCCAGAAATGTCTACAAGACCTTAGATTCTTAAAGGGTTCAAGGGATTATAAGTATACGGCCAGAGTGAACTAGCAGCCACCAATGCACCAGTTGGCCGTTCTGTCCACTGGATGGGCTGCGTTTTTCATTTGGCATTAGATGGGGTTTATCACATTCCATTTCTTTTTGCTGCTAATCACTGCACTTTTCTTTTTTGGGTTTGCTCTTGATTGTTTTTTCTCTTTTCGTTGTTGACCACTGTATTTTTCTTTTTGGGTTTGTTCTTGGTTGTTTTTTCTTTGGACCTAACCTCACATATAGCTACCCTACTCACCTTCCTACTCTCATAAGTATTGTACCAACCTTGGTACCTTACTAATTATCCCTCATTGACATAGCTTCTTTAATAACTAGTTATCCTACTGATCTAACTCCTATACTAACTACCTACCGTACTAACCTAGTTACCCCGTTAATTACATGCCTTACTAACTTAACTTCCCTATTAACATAATCATTGTACTATATCTATTTACCCTATTGACATAAATATTCTATAAATCTAATCACCTTGATGAGGTAACTTGTTTCTTACGTACTAACTTGCATATCTACTTAGTTACCTTGTTAATTTTCTTCCTACCTATTAATTTGCCTACCTACATGCCTACCTACTCTAATAACCTATCTACCTTGCTCCTTGAACTTCCTTTTTACTTACTAATTTGCCTACGAACCCAATAACCTACCTATATACCTATTTATTTACCTATGCACCCACCTTCCTACCTACCACTATGTTAATCTACCTATGCTTTTTACATAGCCAAATACCTAACTAATTACCTATTCATTTTTTTCACCCCTTAGGCCCCCAATCCTATCTATCAATTTATTAAGGTTTGCCTTAATTCATGGATGATGAACATAGGTCCCCATATGTAGGTATTACAAACAATTTATAGTGAAATAATGTCATAATTGCAGCCATTTTGGTTTAGTTAATGCATATTTTATTAAATTTTGTTTATTTAATTTATTTATGGAATGGACATTACAATATATCTTTTCATGGGACACATAAATTAGTTAGCAAGTTTTTCACAAATCTATAATAATTAACCTAAACTAGGCTAAATTTGGGGGGAATTTTTTTGGGTTTAGACATATGTGAAGTAATATAATTTCATTCTATATCTTTTTCAAAGAGAGTGGAAAAAATTAGTTTGGAGAGATCACACAAAGGTAGGAGACATATATTTTCTTTTGGTTTTTTACAAAATTTATTTGATTTTTTTTAAAGATTAAAGTTTTTTTTTCAGTCAATAAATCTTTGTAGTTTAAAAGTTTTTAAATTTGGTTTTTAAATTTTTTTCTATGTTTTAAAAAAAAAATTATTTTGCATTATGTAATTTGTATATTTTTTGGGGTTTAGAGCATATATCATGAGGACTTTTTTTTGTTAGGGTTTGTATAGTTAAGGTTGTAATAAAGCTTATGAAAAAATATTATTTGGATTTTTAGGGTTATGTCTTATGATTTAATGTTTAGGAATTTGGTTCATATATATCAAGGTTTAAGGTTTATGCTCTAAATTTTGCTCATTGTATTGGTTTTGATATGATCACTTGTTTAAATCTATAACATAATTATGAATATATTTTGTTTCCATATGTTTTTATAGTTGTTAAAGTTCAATATTTCCTAACCCATTTTTATTTAAATGCAATACCTATATCATATTGTGATAATTCATTCACCATGAAACAAAAAAATAAAATAAAATATTTGATTCCTTGCCAATACATCATGAAATTCATGTTTTCAAAATTATTTATTCACATTATAATATGATTTAACAAATATAAAAATGAACATAATGCAAAATTGGTCACATTGATGATACATGGGGTTAGGGTTTCATGTAAAATCTATTACTTAATGTTAGAATTATGGTTTAAGTTTAAAGTTTGGGACTTATAAATTAATTAACATTTTTTTTACAAGTCCATAATAATTAAAATAAATCTAGGGTGCATTTTGGGTGGAATTTTTAGGGCTTAAACATATCTAAAATAATGCAATTTCATTTTATATTTTAAAAAAGAAAATGAAAGAATTTAACTTGGAAATATTACCAAATGGTAAGAGACATACTTTCTTTTGTGTTTTGTTACAAATATTATTTAATTATTCAAAAAATTGAGGCCAAATTTTTAATTGGTGAAAATAAATATGTGTGCAAGTGTTGCAAAATTATTTGAATACCTAACCTCAAATGAAATACCCATATTCAAGTTTGTTTCGATATAACCCATAGGTGATTTAAGTAACTTGAGGTGCAAACCCAAACCTAAATGCAATACCCATATTTAAGGTCATTTTGAAATAACCAATATGTAATTTGGGTGACCTTTCAATGAAAACCAAAGCCTATATGCAATACTTGCATGCAAATTTAATCTAAAATAATTCATAGGTGATATAAACAACTTTAGGTGAATAATCAACCTTAATGCAATACCCACATGTAAGGTGATTTCAAAATAAGTGGTTTGGGTACTCAAAATATGTCTATTTATATACCTAAATTAATTTTATGACAATTCATTATCATGAATAATTATCTAAAATAATGATTTGAATAACTTATCAACATAAAAATATAATTAAGATAATAAATTAAATATCAAATTATTGATTTGATTTTTAGATCTAAATTTTAATTATCTGAATAATTAAGGTTCAACAAAATAATCAGTTAATTAATATTTTAAAAATGATTTTAAAAAATGATAATCAATCATTTACATCATCTGAAATATTTTTTAGTAATTATTTAATTATGACCTTAGTTGTTGATATTTAGACTAGATTATTATGTCATATGAATACCATAAATATTACAATGGAAACCTATATGCAAATATTACAAAAGATGTTATTAATCAGTAACTATTTATGGACCTATATGTAGGTATTATAATGGATGTTAAAAAAATCAACTCTTGGACCTATATGCAGGTATTGCAATGGATGTAAAAAACTAACAACTATTTACGAGACCTATATGCAGGTATTGCAATGGATGTAAGAAACTAACAACTATTTACGAGACCTATATGCAGGTATTGCAATGGATGTAAAAAACCAATAATTATTAACAAGACCTATATGTGGGTATTTCATATTTGAAATGATTTTATGGAAATTGTAATAAAAAAGATGTAGGTATTGCATAATGTTCATTTTGATCTTTGTAAACCCTAAACAAATTAATGTTACCTATTCATATGGGCCTATTTAAGTTTTGATTCTTACATCTAAAGTACTAAAAAGATTATGAAAAAAAAAACATATATAATTAACCATATACCCATCAAACAAATGTGACTAAAAATATATATTATATTGATAAAAGATGTACAAATATGGGTGGATCAAAAAGTGCTAAAGAACCCAATGAAAAAAAGGGTTTTATATAATATATCAAAGGACCAATGTTCAAAAATTGGGTAGTCCAAAAAATGACAAGTCTAAAAAAATCTAGCTAATTATATAAAGTGGAAACCCTAAACCAAACATTATCTACAATCTCGTGTTTAGCTTGGTAAGCAATTATTACATTTATAGCCTTTGCTACATGATGAGCAATGTATAGATGGTTACGTTACATTTCAACCTGAATTTCATTTGCAACAAACTCTTCCTTTGTTATGCTTTGAACCTTATAAACACCTAAAAACCATCAAATTAAACTTTAACACACCTTGGATGAAATAAAATTATAACAAAACAATAAACATTGATTATTATTTTTTCTTACCTTCCATGAATCATTTTAGATTCATGGAAATCCAATACATCTATCAACTTTTGGGGGTTTGACTTGTTTTAATGGACTTTTGATCCTAATTTTTGACATCTCATGTCATCTTCAATTGTTGTGCAAGTGTAAAATGGGTGAATCGAATCATTTCTTATAAATATTCATCCTTTTCCATCCATGATGTTGCATATCAAAGCACACTTCCCACGCCCCAGGCATTAAGACCTAACACCTGCAACAATTATTTTGAAGTTAATTTGACCAAAATTGGTTTTGGTAATGGTGAACATTGTTTTATAACAATAACTAACTTATTTCATTTACATTGGCCTTGGCACAAGTGCGATTAACAACCTTTTGATCATTTTACCTTTGCAAGGCATGACATTTCCCAAGATGCGAACATTCATTTTAGCATGGTTTTGATGTCAAGGACCTCTTTTAGAAGTTGAAGGCCTCTTAGGTTTAGCCACCAAGCCATGCACCTCCTTCAAATGTTTGGTCAATAAGCATTTGGCACAATATGTGACAATGCAAGTGCCAACTTTACATTTCATTTTGACCCAACCTTCGTCCATTCTTTGTCCTTTCAAGCCATATTAGGTAGACAAGGGGGTGCCAATGGCTAAGAGGCCTGGTCGGTTTCAAGTTTCGGACCTAAACCAAGAAATATGTATTAAAAAGTCATTACTTTATAATAAAAATCCCTTCAAGTCTCAATTCTAATGGAGCAACATTTGCTCCCTAAGTCTTGGTTGTAATGGATCAACATTTTGTTTCCCAATTGTCTATTATGATGAAGTAACATTTTGCTTTTGAACTTCTAAATCACCACCACCTTTCTTCAATCTTCATCCTTTAGCCAGTACAACCTTCAACATTCAAAAACAACCATTTCATTGTTAATTGTCAATTTTAATGAATTAGACCAAAAGGATTAGAGAAGAAGAAAAAGGAAAAACGAAAAAGGTGATGATAATTGCCATTGCCTTTTTTTTGTAGCAAAGCCATGGAAGAAGGTGACGAAAGTTGCCATCACCTTCTTCTTTTTTTCCGCAACACCACCATAAAAGAAGGCAATGGTAGCTGCTGTTGTTGCCTTCTTCTATGTAAAGATAACAATTGTTGTCGCCTTTTTTTTTTTTTACAACACCACCACATAAGATGGTGACAACAACAATTATCGTCACCTTCTTCTTCTTTGTAACATCACCATAAAAGAAGGTGACAATAGTTCTTGCCATCTTTTTTTTTTTTTTTTTAGAAACCCCCCAAAGAAAAAGACAATTGTGCTTTTTTTTCATCTTCTTCTTATCAAAAACAAAAAAAAAGGAAATGACACCTTCCCACACACCCAAAAAAAAAGAAGAC
>Ga0116231_10010457_pt1 | contig 14935 bp, 7 predicted proteins | sample S1TSphgellanicum_2_FD_89695 | JGI IMG/M metagenome (GOLD analysis project Ga0116231, IMG submission 89695) | Host-associated microbial communities from peat moss isolated from Minnesota, USA - S1T2_Fd - Sphagnum magellanicum MG | ecosystem: Host-associated > Plants > Peat moss > Unclassified...
CTTTCTTTTGATACCGTAGGATTATTTGGTGAGAGGGGGGGTGGGGGGGGGGGGGGGGGGGAGCCTCTAGGTATGTTTGACAATTGTTGCCAAAGGTTCACATGGGTATTTGTTGGGAAGATGTTAAATCGGTCAAAGAAATTAAATGCAGTCAGTACAAAAAATACTGTTGCAAATTTTTTTTCCCGTCTGCCCTTTGCTCCATTTGTTGGCCTTGCCTACCAAGAAGGCAAGCATATTGTGTTTCGATTCATTATAGAGTGCAGTAACTTAATGGATTTTGGTCCCAAGGTAATAATAGGTCTATTTTTATATGAGGATTTTTGAAAGATGATATTTTGAGTTGTGTTGAAACTTGAGATTATTAGTTATAGAGTTATTATAATAGACTTATCCGTAAAGTCATGCCCTATTGGGCCTGAGTTGTTGCACCCCTCGTTTGATGCTTCATCCCCTCCTGGCTGTTGTCCTCAAAGTCATGAAATTTTATTAAATCAGGGTATGAAATATTGAGACTCAGCATTAAATGCACCAGGCTCGAGAACATTTATAACTACAGTACACATAGCAAGCAGCAAGAAAGATTGGTTGAAAGCGTTCAGGAAAAGAAAGGACAGGGCAAACTCAGTTTAGCACCACCAAATTTGCTGCTAAACTGAGAGTTTCATGCCCCCTTGAAGCCAAGTGTACTTTTTTTTTGTCCTGTTTTTTGAAATCTCATCCCCTATGTGACCAAACAGGGGGAGTTCCGGTGCCGTCCTTGCCTGGCTTTACGGATAACTCTATTATCTTGAAGGATTGGGGTTTCTTTTAGAGGATTTTTTGAAGATTATATTTTTAAATGGTGAAATATTTGAGTTTCCATAATTCTTCTTAATTTTGCCTTTAAGATACTTTTTAATGTAAATAATGGCAAGGAACATGTTTTGGGATTTTTGAAGATTATATTTTTGAATGGTGAAATATTTGAGTTTCCATAATTTTTCTTAATTTTGCCTTTAAGATACTTTTTAATTTAAATAATGGCAAGGAACATGTTTTGGGTTTTTTGAAGATTATATTTTTAAATGGTGAAATATTTGAGTTTCCATAATTCTTCTTCTTTTGCCTTAAGATACTTTTTAATGTAAATAATGGCAAGGAACATGTTTTGGGTGCATGTTATGGATATCAAGGGCATGTAACATGCCACTCGGCATGTTATGTGACCTTTTAAGGGTTCATAACATGAAAGGTTATGAGTGCAAAACGTGCCTGGGTATCACCTTTTTTTTAATAGAAAATATGAATGGGGCAAAGGGCAGACTTGGGGGGGAAAATGGCAGCAGTACTTTTGTATTGACTGCATTTAATTTCTTTTGTTGATTTCACATTTTTCGTATTTGTTGAGTAAACCGTAGTACCTTGGCAGCTTCAACACTAGTAATTCCATGATTTGTAGGCACAATGAAATTTTCACAAAATACCCTTTTTCAAAAAAATAAAAAAATAATGAATGAAAAAAAAATCTTTTAAAATGCTTGGAAATATTCCATTTTTTTGACATGAAAGCTTCAAAATTAATCAATTGTTCAACAGACGTAGTTGAAGCCACCCCTTGTAATACATATACAAGGTTTGAAAGTAGTTTGAAACTTTTTTTTTTTGTTTTTTTGAGGGCTAGTAAGATTGTAAAAATGTTGACAATTTGAAAAAATAGCTTTTCAAAGGAAAATAATAATTTAAGAGGAAAATAGAGAATCTTTTGAAATATTTTAAGAATATTCCATTTTCACACAGAATCTTTCAAAATTAATTAATTATTTGACTCACATAGGAAACCCAAGTGCTTCTTTGTTGAGTTTCTCCATGACAAAAATGGAACAACTAAGTTCATCCAAAGCAAAAGTTGTGACCTTGTTACCCCAGAATTTTCAACATCTAATCACATCCATATCATATGAGCTAGTGGGTCAGGTGGGTGTGTGTGAGAAAAGGAAGGGCAAGACTTCAAAATCATTCATGCAAAAGATCGGAATCTCATTGTACAACACCACCACAAGTATTGATTCTTGTGATGCAGTAGCAAAATGCAAGCATTCCACAAGAGAAAGATTCAACATGGTAAACAATGAGGTCAAAAGGGGTTGTTCACATACATTAAAAGTTGTGGATTGAGAAATGAACTTGAAATGTTCATATTATTGTGATGAATGGGAGATTTTTTTTCAAATCATCAAACTTGAAATCAGTTCATCCAAATTAAGAAACTGAAATCAATATATGTTGGCAAGTTCTCTGCATATGCAAAATAGTAAAAGAACCAGATATGGCTGTTCTCTTATAATTTAAATAAGCACCCAGCATTGATACATACAACATCCATAAAAATACAAGTTAATTTCTTCACATTGCCAACCTCATCAATTTCAATGGTTTGCAATTTCCAACCTCAGTAGCATGGTTTCGCTTTGTCCACTATTCCAACATGATGTCAATAGTTGCATCTCAACAATCTCTTTACATAGCAGGCAATATCATGTTGATCCCGTAGCCATGTGGAAAGCCATAGTCAATTGAAAGGAGCATTTCGCTTATGTGGTAGCACACACCATTGTCCATTTGCTCAGGCGTTAATAACATCATGTTCTGCTGCCTTTTGACATTTTCATACCTCCCTAATTCCTTCTTTGCACATTCCTTGTCATTGGTTGACCAAACATCATAACCTACCCTCTAGTGTGTCTGGTGACCAGTATGCTCAGCATTCCCATACAATCGACTATGTCCAGTACATGGCTTGAGGGTGTTGGTAACCACAAATAGTCTTGGTGCCATTATAGAAGGCCACATACCTCTCACATTGTTCAAAAAGGATTTTGTACACTGCCTGCAATTTTCGTCATAGCATAATTTCTCGGACCGATGGAACGCCTTTTCTTCTTCTTGCTCCACACCATACAGCACACATTTCATGCCATTTCTGGCACATACCCTGCATCATGCACCAACCTTGATAATCTCTCTCCAATCCTGCATGGATATCAATGATCTGAGGGTAGTTTTGATCACTTACTACAAATTTATGCTCTTCAATCCAGGTGCAAACTGGCTGTTTCTGCTTCTTTTCCTTTCTGTCATTGAACATTCTCACTGGGATTCCAGTTGCCACCAGCAGCATATATGTTTGATAGCAGTACATAGCCTGCAGCATTTTCAGAATCCAGTTCAAGCACCTGTTAACCAGCATGTTCTCCCATCTCCACATTACCATGAACTCTGCAAGCACTGAGCAAAGCCCTCCACACATCTGCATTTGGTTTGCAGGGCATTCCCTTGATCATATTTTCTGCCTCCTGTAGATGGCCAGCACGGCCAAGAAGGTCAACCATGCAGGCATAGTGCTCCACTTTTGCAGAAATCATGTAAGTTTCAGTCATGGATGAACCATAAAGGTGCATTCCTTCATCAACCAGACCTGCATGGCTACAGGCCGATAGAATACAAACAAACGTGACATCATCTTGCACTACACCTTCTTCACACACCTTCATGCCCATGGCATGGCAAATCCTGCAAGTATGGAATTCCAAGAGACCACATCTCATGAGGGCATCTTGTTGAACACTTTGCAAGCATCATCCATGCTGCCACATTTTGCATACATGTCAATCACACTATTACCCACAAAGACATCAGACTCACAACCATTTTCAATAATCTGCTCATGAACCTGCCTGCCCTCTTCAAGAGCAACAACACTGGCACAAGCATTCAGTACCCTGACGAAAGTCACAGGACCTGGCTGCATTTTTCGAAATAGTTCCAATGCCTCGTACCCTTGTCCACATTTCACATGTCCAAATATCATAGCATTCCAAGTAACAAGATCCTGTGTTGGCATCTTATTGAACACTCTGCAAGCATTATGCATGCTCCCACAATTTGCATACATGTCCACCAGGCTACTCCCCAAAAAGACATCTGAATCCCACCCATGTTGCATGATAAGCTCATGAGCACGCATGCCCTCGTCAAGTGCAACTACACTAGCACACACATTCACCACCCCCACAAAAGTGATGGGATCCAGCTCCACACCTTCCTGATGCATTTGTTGAAATAGATCCAGTGCCTTCTGCCCTTGCCCACATTTCACATATCCCGATATCATGGCATTCCAAGATACAATGTTTCGTGAGGGCATCTTGTCAAATACTTCCAAGCCTCATCCATGCTCCCACATTTTGCACACATGTCAACCAGGCTACTCCCCACAAAGACATCCGAATCATGACTGTTTTGAATGATCTGCATATGAACATAACATATGCATGTGGAATGTTTTCATCTTCTCTTTAGGAGTAAGCCAAAGTTCAAAAGTGGATCATAACATTTATCGCGATGAGTGTAATTCTAAGGTTGGGTGAAAAGTTCATTGTACACTTATGTTTTATTCATCTTTATTATTTCATTGATTTGATGTCAATTTTCAACAAATGATAGGTAAATATTAAGTACTTGTGAAGTCAATCTATCAAATTTTAATTTATAAAAAATTATTATTAATGTATGTAGATAGGTCAATCATTGATACAACACTTTAAGCATTATGAAGGCTACCATAATAACATGAGGAAAGATGTTAAACGAGGAACATTATTTGGAAAACAATGTGACACCCTACAAGGTTATCTATAGGGTTTGACTAATGTTTTGCAAAAATAAAAAAAAACAAAAGAGATGTAATCTTGCCAAATTTTATTGAAAAACAAAAAGTAACCACCAAGGGGCATGGAAATACAAAACAAGATTATCAAAATCCTATTAGAATGGCAAACGAGCTAAATTTCATAAACAAAAATGGATATAAATTTCCTCATTTGATTACTAGCTTGTAATAAGTCAATTGTGGGAATGGGAGGTGGGTCTTGAAAAGGGGGGAGTTCAAAGGTAGCTAAACCTATTGTTATTTCTTGAGTTAAGATGGAAGATGTTTGTATCTTTTGGAGGGTAATGGAAATTATTTGACAAAAAAAGAGCCACAACAAAAGTGGATAGCCTTCAAGCCATTTCGTACTCCAAGTTACATTGCCATATAATCATGTACAAAGATTTTTATTTGTTTGTGCAAACAATCAAAAATCTTGATTGTTGAAAAGAGGAATTGATTCTATAGGTGCCAATCATAATAATCTTTCTTTTGCATGTGTTGTTTTTCAGCGAATCAAACTTTGAGTAGAACACATCATAAACTTGCCTCCTTCATGTATATGTGTTTTTACAACACTTTAACAATGTGTTTAAAGTTAAAATTTTAACAAAGTGTTAGTACAATCATTGATATGATGTTGGGGTGACATTGTAACACATTGTAATGACTGATCATTGTATTACAATGTCAATACAACATCATATCAATGATTGATCAACATTTCACTTACACTTAACCATGTTTGCCAACATCATGACATGGGTCTTTTTTCCATTGCCTTTGGAAATGTGGCACAAACTCAAACATTGTTGTTAAAATGTTGTAAAAGCACATATACACAAAGGGGGCAAGTTTGTGATGCATCATTAGGGATGCAAGTTTGACCATGTAAAATTACTTATGACAACATGCATTAAGGTGCAAATCCTATCCTTTGAAAAGACCATGTCAAGTTGTCAATGAAAGGAATTGGGATTGATTAAATGAAGCACATGTAATTGTTCATATCCCATGTGAAAGCTGATTTTTTAAGCATTGGATGCAAACATGTTGTGTAGTACATCATGTGTCCTTGTATGCTCATCGTCATGGGCACATAACAAAAGGTAGATGCCCATCAAAGGTCAATGGGTTAGGTGTAAACATATTGAGGAAAACATGCAATCAAAGGACAGGGAAGTTTGAACCAAATCCAAAACATTGCGAATTTTTTTATAAAAGGTTATTGAAACATGGGATGACATGTGTTGTAAGCCATGTGCTTGCCCCAAGGCCAAAATATGACAAAATGTGAGTTTGGGGTGCATTAAACATTTCTTCAAAAAACATGGTAAAAAAGGTGTGATGTCGTAAGTGTTTCAAGATGGAATCTTTCAAGATTGAAACTGATCTATTTGTTGGCCTATAGGTTGTTCAAATGGAAGAAGGCATATGTTTTGAAGGTGGTAAAAGTTGTTGGTCATTTTTATTGCAACCCCACTTTGGGCAAAGTGGGAGAATGCAACTCCCACTCCCAAAAGTGGGAAAATGGAGTCCTCCGAGACTCTCAAAAATTCAAAAGACGATTTGAGGGGTTAAATCTCCCCGCCTTGGTGCGTTCCTTATATCAATGGAAAGTTCTTAAAGCGTAGATGTTCAAAATGGCCTCGCATTGCCCATTTGGACATCTGCAACCCAAGTTATGAGCAAAAGAAGGGCTGGGAGTCAAACTGCCAGTTGGGAGCCACTAAAAGTCGGGAATCGACCTCTTCCCAACGTCGCCTCAAGGAGTGCGACACGACGTTGGAAAGCTCTCAACGAGAGCTACAACTTTGGTTCAGAGCTCGTCTCGATCCGAGCTCGGGGTGAGGAACTATGAGGGTCCAAAGTCCCGGGACTTCAACCCAGGACAGTTTCGGGACTCCAACTTGGGAGTCCCGGGAAAAAAAGCCATTTGGATGTAGCCTCGGCGAAGAGATGTAGAGTATAGTATATGGGGGAAGGTGGTGACTTCCCCCGAGTCCGGGCCGTGGTGAGTCTTGTGTGTAAAAATGCCCGTGGCTTGTCCCAACACCCAAGGGTGTTCCCAAATGTGAACTAACCTTCTTGTGGTTAGTTTTGGATGTAGATTCGTGTTTGGTCTTCTAGTCCATCTTCCTAGTTTAATCCCGGGACTTCTAGTACGCCCCTCTACCCCTCTTTAGTGCTGGAAGTCGAGAGCACCCCTCAAGTCCCAATTTTCCGCAACTCAACATAGTTGGACCCTCAAGTGGGTTCAACCCGGGACTTGGGAGTGCGTCAGTGTTTGCCACATCCATAATTTGAAGGATGACCCAAGTAAGGTGCAAATCAAGAGTGCACCTAATGTCATGGATGACTATTTTGCACCCACCTTTTGTGGCCATTCCAAATTGATGGGAAAAAAAAGCTTCACAAAATTGAAAGTTAATATGATTGACAAGTTAATATAACTTTTCCCTTACATGGGCAAACCCACCTCAAGGTTTGGCCATGATTAAAAGGTGAATCACTTTGAGAACATGTGTAATGTGTTAGGATGTAACCTTGAACCATGTGGGAACATAGTTGAAACAATTGTGGGAAATCAAAATCTTCAAAAATAAAACAATTTCAAAGGAGTTAAACACCATTCTAGAACAACCATTAACAGACAAATAAAGCATGTGATTGAAAATTGATTTAAAAAAGTCAAAGAAAAATTCAAGATCTTAATCTAGTTCATAATTTTCCACACATATAAAAAGGAAACTATTTGAATTCATATGAAGGGTTATAATAGTCGATATGGTGTTGGTAGATGTGAGGGCAAAAAATAAAGGTGTTAATGCACATGACATGTGAATATCCCTTGTACATGTAAAAACCAAGCTCTAATGAAAGTGTTCATGTTGGAACCAAGTCATGAAAATAAACTTATTGCTAAAGCTTGGACGTATAAGAATACTCGAGTATTTTCCCAATCCCCCACAAAGAAACACTTAAACCTAATCCATTGGAAGAAATTTGGGGATATGCAACCCTCCTATTTATGACTATATGCGACAATGTGACATTTGCAACTACTTTTTCAACTATTTACCAACATCACCAAATTTTGGGAAGGTTTGCAACTATATTGCAACTAGTGTGCAACTATTATGTTTTTCATTTTCTCATATGAATCCTTCTAAAATTATATTCATCTATGAATAAGCCCCCATGGCCTATTAATTGCATGTGTAATCAAAAATTTTGTCACAAATTGATGTACAATGTGTATTATGGGCATCATAAGCATACATATTTGGTGTTGTCTAATTAAAAAGTCTATTTAGACTATAATAAATATTTATTATGAATATTATCAACACATTTTAAAAGTTCAATGTACAGTTTTTTGTGAAAAGTGCATTAAGGGTATATTAAAAACATAAAAAATTGATTTAAGTTTGTATCTACTATTTTTTAAATCAATAATTAATGATTCAATTATTTAATATTGAATAGTTATTCAATTAATAGTAACTAGTTATTGATTATTGATCATTAATATTTAATATTTAATATGGAAAAATTTGGAATTAAATATTAGTAGAATTAAAAAATATTAACATTAAATAATGATTAATTAATGATTTTATTACATAATTCTGAATTAAATATTATTTAAATTTTTAATTATTAAAATTTAAAATTAATTACTTAATCATTAAGATTAAATACTATTTAATTAATTAAAACTATTTTTTAATTCACATCACTCATATATGATTACAAAAATCTAGTTGGATGTGTCATCTATGAATAGAAATGACTAAATGACTGCCTAGTCCAAATGATCATGCTGTTAATGCCACTAGTCGCATTAGTCTAGTGGTATTAAAATATAGTTTGCCATCACTATAGTCACAAAGAACATAATCCTAGATCTAATGAAATATATGGTAGTTCATAAAGTGCCACATGTCACAAATTTTTTAAAACAAAATATATATATGTTTTTCTTTCCAATGAATTATTGCCACATGCTAGCCTTTTAACCTAGGGGAGTTAGCTAAAGAAACCTAGCCTAAGCCACCTATCCTAGAAAACCTACCCTAGGCAACATAGCCTATGAAGCTTACTTTGGGCAATTTAGTTTATAAATGGTACCTTAGGCGTTAAAAAAAGCTTCATAGGCTAAGGAAACCATTAAGGTATTCAAGCAATTAAGTGTTTAGGTGTTTAAGTGCTTAAGCTTGCAAGTGGGAGAACTTGAACTCCCCGCCTTCACTTTGGGGAACAAATTTTTAACCATTACATCACAGTATTTGTTTATGATAATCATTACTTACCATTAATCTATAAATAATAATATTTTAAACTCAAGTTAACTTGATTCACCCTAGGCTGACCTAGGCTAACTTAGGTTATTAATAGTCTAACCTTGGTTAACATATGTTAACCTAAATTAATTTAGGCATTCTTAACCTAAATGTAAGCCTATTCACCATAAACTAACGTAAACTTAAACTAAGGTAAAGTAGGCTAAACTTGATTAAATTAGGCTCAACTTGGATAAATTCAGTTAAACTAGGGTATTGACGATAAACTTGGCAAAACTTAACAAAACTTAAATAAATAAAGCTAAACTAGGGTATTGAAACAAAATTTGGCTAAACATGGCTATTTAAGTTAAACTTGTTTAAACTTGGCAAAAAATTTAATTAAATTAGGTAAATTAGGCTAAGCTATGGTATTGAGGCAAAACTTTGCAAAATTTAAATAAATTAGGCTAAACTAAGGTATTGAGGCAAAATTTGAAAAAACATGGTTATTTAAATTAAATTTGGTTAGACTTGGCAAAACTTGGTTAAACATGAATATTTAGATTAAACTTGACAAAAATTGGCTAAACATAACTATTTAAGTTGAACTTGGCAAAAATTGGCTAAACATAACTATTTAAGTTGAACTTGGCAAAAATTGGCTAAACATAACTATTTAGGTTAAACTTGGCAAAATTTGATAAAACCTAGCTATTTAAATTAAACTTGGCCAGACTTAGCGAAACATGGCAAAAATTAGCAAAACTTAGGTTAAACTAGGGTATTAAGGCAAAATTTGGTTAAATGTGGCTACTTAGGTTAAACTTAATTAAGCTTGGCAAAACTTAAATGAATTAGGCTAAATTAAGGTATTGTGGTTAAACATGGTTATTTAAGTTAAACTTGGCAAAACTTAAATATATAAAACTAAATTAGGGTGTTGTGGTTAAATGTGGTTAAACATGATTACTTGATTTTAAATTCGTTAAATTTGGCAAAACTTGGAGAAATTAAGCAAAATTAAGGTATTGATGTTATATATGGCTAAATATGATTATTTTAAAATTAAACTTGGTTAGACTTGTCAAAATTTTAATAAGTTAGGCTAAAATACAACATTGATGTTAAACTTGGCTAAATTTGGTTAAAACATGGTTAAGCTAAACTTGAATACACTTAACAAAACATGACAAAACATGGCTAAACAAAACCACTTAAGCTAAATTTGGCAATTTGAGTTAATTTTGGTTAAATTTGCTTCAATTTGGTTCATTTGATTTTTTTACATAATTAAAATTGGTTAAACCAAGTTAAATTAAGTTTGTATATTTTGCTAAGTTAAAATTAGGATAATTAAACTAAGATAAATTAGTTTAAATTATATTAAGTTGGGCTATATTAGGTTAAATTAAATTAAACTATATTATTTAGGCTAAAGTAAGTTAAATTGTGTTAAAGTAGGTTAATCTCGGTGATGGTAAATTAAACAATATTACATAAACATTTTTTTGTCCATTTCAAACTCAATTGAATTTGATTTTATTATTTCAAATTCAAATATTGCTTCAATATGAATACAATAGTTGTGTAGTCACATGTCTTAATCATAATTACTTTTAGTTTTAATTATAATCATATGTATAGTCATGTAGTCATAATTTTGACCATAATCATTAAGATGATAATGGCTTAATGACACATATGATTACATGACTGTGTTTGGACATTAGTAATAAGATGCCTTAATCATAAAAATCACATTTTAGTGTTATGACTGAATCATATTACATATTGAATAAATTATAATTATCAATTAAATATAAAATTTAAAAATAAATAGTTGAAATTCTATATTCAAGAAATTTTAATTAATAAAATAAAATAAAATATTAGTGAATTGATATGAAATAATAAATAAATAAAAACATTCATTAAATAGTTCATCATTAAATAAATAAATAAAACTAATTAATTAATTACTTATTCGTATTAATTAATTAATAAAGATTAATTAATGATGGATTTCTACTATTAATTAGTTAATTAATAAATAATAAATTTCAATTAATATTTGATGCCATTATTACGTATTATTATTAATAGGTGGATAGGAAATAAGTGAATTAGTTATTTCATGAATGAATTATTTACTTATGGAGTTGACATAATTGAAAAGGGAACCAAATTGTATGGGATAAATTTTTTTGTCAAAACCTAAATTGCCACTAAGTTTTTTATCCCATATGTTTGGCTCCCTTTTCAAGTGTGTCAATTATATAACTAAATTTAGTATAAACGTTAAAATATACAAGATTTGTCAAATGGGATGAAGCATAACCCTAATTTGGTTAAATCCCAGATAAAATAAAACAAATTGAAAAAAATCTAAATATTTATTTGGTTACATACTTCAATGTACTTATTTACTTTGGCTTATTTATCTACCTACCTACCTAAGCCTATTTACCTACCTATCCTGGGCTTCTTCACCTACCTGCTTAATTTTATTTTAAATGTTTCAAAAATAATATATTTTTTCCAAATGGCACAAACCTATTTGTCCATGTCTATGAATTTAATATTTAAAAAAATAAACAATTGAAATAAAAAAATTGATTTATTTAATATTCCTTGAATGTGCCATGTGACAACATGACATTGGTCATTAGTTGCATGATAATCACATGATAATTGCACATGTTATACAATTAACAAATGAAAAGTACAATAAAAACAAATACATATTTCATCCATTGTCTATATGATGATATCATCATAACATCAACATTTGCAACTAATGTCACATGCAACTTGTCCAATGTAATTACAAGTCATTTTAGTTGCAAATGTCATTTATGACTAAAAATTAATTACAAATTAAAGTTGAAAATATACAAATTTCTTTTAATGATCTAAGTTTCTTATGTTTTATTACTTTTCCAAAGGGGGTAATGTCAAACATCATTGTTGTAACAATAAAAATAAGTGACATGTCACCATGTCAAAGGAGTCCTATGCTAACCTATTTAACATTTGAAATCCTTGTTGAACTTTTTGTTAGAGGATAGTGGGGATTACAAAATATAATTGAAGATGCTAAAGACCTAAATGAAAGGCCCCAAAAATATCTATGGTTGAAACCCAAGCCCAAGCTTATGAAAGTGGGATGGGGTGGGTAGGTACTAAGATTGAATGGTCATGTGGATCTAGACGAGTCATAATAAATAAATGACATGAGTGTTGGTGTGAAGTTCTATATTTCATTGGTGCCTCACTTCTAAGGTTTTCTTTGCCTCAAAGCCCCACCCCACCTCACCTCATCTTTAAGCAATTGCATCACCCTACCCCACCTTTGAGTTTGTAATTCACACCTCCAAGCAACTTGACCCATCATCATTGCGTGTCATTAATGTCACACATTAACCATCGCATCTCCAATGGCAACATGTAACTAAAAACTTTTACAAAAGGTTGTCAATTTTCTTGTTTATCATTTCTTGTGTTCTTGTGCAACAATGAACTTCTAAAGCTCATTGTATTTGTTTTACTATACTTAGGTGTTAACAAGCTTGTTGGTGGGTTTTTGGTGTTTAATGGGTGTCAAGGAGCCATTGTCACCCAACCTTTGGCAAGCTTTCAAGGCAAGTCTCATTCTTGGGCATTGGCAAGATCCTTGAAGCTTGTTGGTGCCTTTTTTGTTCATGGGTGGCAACAGCCTCAATAATAGGGTAGATGCATGATGAATGAACTTGACTCATTTATTGAAAACAAAAATCCATTCTATAATGTTAAATTTGAAATTGAATATGGTATCATCAGTTCAAGGGTAATAAAATCCATGTATCAAAACTAATAAAGTCCATATGAATGAAAGCTCAAATAGGCACCTCAACAATAGTGGCTTTGTTGAAAAGAAATCAAAACAAAAGAAAATTAAAATTACTAGAAATTTATGAAAATAAAGGTCAATTTTGATTATATATTAAAAGTCCAATACAGTGAGATGGTTAAAGGATTCAAAAGATTTTGAAATATGAATTCTTTAAATCACAACAAATGACATATTTAGTCTAAATCATTTGGGTTGAAATTTTATGTCAAGATAAAAAATTATAAAATTTCAATTAATTCACACCAATCCATATTTTTTAATTTCAAAAGTCCATAGTGAAAGGTAAATGTATTTTTCCTTTAAAATTATCATACACATTTTCTCATAATCAAATTGTTAATTTAAACCAAGTCCCAATTGAAAAATATACAAATATATGTTTCATTAATAAAGATTGAAACAAGATCATGGGTACTATGAAATCCAAAAAAATGTCACAAAAAATGATTCACTCATTGATGCATCTATCAATAATAAGGAACTTGTAATTAATTATTGTTATCATTTCATGTTTTTAAATAAAAATTCAAGTTACTTGCAATAACAATGAACATGACTTATCTTTGTTGTCATTTGTTGTTATTGGGGAAAAAAACTCAAGTACTAAATGATGATGACAAGTTTGTAGCTTGTCATCATTGTTAAAAATAAAAACATAATCTACAAAGGTGATGATGAAAAGTTTGTACCTCATTGTTATTTTCTTTATATGTTTTTAAAAAACTCAATTTGTAGATGATGATGATGATGATGATGGCAATTTGTGATTTTTTGTTCTTATCATTTTGTTTTTTTTGCAAATTGAAGTTGCAAATGAAAACAAAGAATTACATCTTGTCATCATTGTAATCTTTTTGCATGCACATGGGCAATGACCAACAATTTAAGAAGGATTTTCAGCATTTTTTGTTTGTTGTTTTAGCTCCTTAAATTGTGTGTGTGTGTATGTTTTTTTTTGGGTGTATTTGCCTTCTATGAGCACCTTTGAGCTTTGTGTCATGCCCAAGTATGTCCCACCCCCTTGTCTATTTGTTGCAAGTGGGTGATAAATTTCTTTAAACTCATACCCTTTTTTCTTCATTGTGTTTTAAAAATTTTGTTATTTAAAAAACATAAAAATCTTTTGTACTTTGTTTAGTTGCAGGTGCTGAAAGCAATGAAGCCTTTGGGCTAAGGTTTACGCAACACTTGCAATTACGTGAGAAATAGTCATCAATATGTTTTGTTTTATTTTAACATTTTTTGTTTTGATATTCTAGTTCATACATTAAATGGTCCAAAATGGAGGTTGAGATTTGGGACCAACGTCAAAAAATTTGCAATACCCACATTTGGGGCTAAAATTTTATTATCACTAAGGGGCTTGAATTATTAAAATAATTATTGGTGGGTTCTTTGCAATATTTGCATAATTTCATTGGTCAACATTAACTATGTGCAAGTGCTAGGTAGGTACAAGGGTAGGTGAGTAGATAGGTAAGGGGGTTGGTTGTTAGTTGAAAGGTAGGGTCAAGTTGGAGACTAATAAGTAGTTAAGGTTAGATTTGAAAAAAAAAACAACTAGGGGAAAAAAACCATATAAAAGGTTCACACAAAAACACTTAGGGGAAAAAAAACTAAGTAAAAAGTTAGCACCAAAAAGCTCGACCATGGTAGCATTGTGATCAACATAGGTTTAGGAACCAAATGAAAAAATGCAAGCCGATCTAGTGGACAAAACAACCAATTGGTGTGCTAGTGGTCATTAGTTCATTGTAACCAAATTGTCCTTGAACAACCTTCGTCTCCATTTCTCATTCTCTAAACACAACCCTCATCGGTGGCTTTATTCCACATCGCCATTTTTGTTGTTACATCAATTAAGTTGTCATTAGATTGTGTTATAGATGATGACGAGCTTTACATTCAATGTGAAAAATCATTTGTGATATGCCTTTAGGCCTCGAAGGCTTGCCACAAGGTATTGAAGTCATTGAAAAAATATCACAATATTAAAAAAAATAAAATCATGTTAAGGGTTGATTAAAAAAAACAAAAAAAAAAAAAAAAAAAAAAAAAAAAAAA
>Ga0116231_10010458_pt1 | contig 14934 bp, 11 predicted proteins | sample S1TSphgellanicum_2_FD_89695 | JGI IMG/M metagenome (GOLD analysis project Ga0116231, IMG submission 89695) | Host-associated microbial communities from peat moss isolated from Minnesota, USA - S1T2_Fd - Sphagnum magellanicum MG | ecosystem: Host-associated > Plants > Peat moss > Unclassified...
ACATCATACTTGAACGGCCCCGCCGGCGTGGCGCGCCACTGCCCGCCAACCAGCGGCGTTTTGCACACATTGCGCACCGGCCCGCTGCCCCACGAAATCGGCCCGACAATGGTCTGCAAATTCGTCGCGATCAAAGCGTCCAGCACCTTGTTGGGATCCGTCGGGTCCGTGGCGCGCTTGATCACGTCCAGCGCCACCTCAAAAAGCGCATGGGCATAGCCGACCGACTGGTTCCATTGCCGGCCCGTCGCCGCCGTGTACGCCGCGGCCAGTTGGCCGGCCGTCTGCTTTGTCAATGACGAGGAGAACGGATGCATCGGCGACCAGGATACACCCGTTGATAGGTTGTTTCCCGAACTCCCCAGCGCGGCCAGCGTTTCCGGAAAGGCGAGCGCCTTGCCCATCGTCACGATTTTCGGCGTCAGCCCCTCGCGCACCGCCTGGCGCCAGAACGTCACGAAGTCGGGCGTGATCATCACCCCGGTGATGATCTCCGTCTGCGCCGCTTTAAAAGCCTGGATCTGCGAAGAGAAATCCGCGGTCAGAAGCGGAAACGGGCCCGGATTGAGCAACCGGAAACTCTGCGCCGCCAGAGCGGGCGGAAAACCCCGGCTGACATCGCTCCACGCGGTGCCGTCCTGATCCTGGGGAAACAGGCCGCCGACCCGCTTATTCGTACTGAGCTGGTTCCACATCCCGGTATAGACGGCGAGAATATCCTCCAGCCCCCAGTAGAAATTATAGGTCCATGTAAAGCCGGCCTGGGGGTCGCCGCCGCGGTTGAAAAACCAGGCCTGCCAGGGTGCGTATGTCGAAATGCAAGGCACGCCGGCCAGCTCGCACTGGTCGGAGACGGGATTGGTCGTATCCGGGGTGGACGAGACGAGCATCAGCGAGACGTTGTTATTTATGAGCTGGTTGGCGACCGAGGAGGCAAGCAGCGGGTCGGACCGTGAATCCCGGACCTCCAGCACGATCCCGGCGGCGGCGAGCAGCGGCGCCAGCGTATTGATCATGAAACGATCGACAATCCCGAAGATCGCGAGTTTGCCCGTGATCGGACTGACATATCCGACCGTCACCGGGCGCCCGGCCAGGCCCGGCCTGGGCAGCGCGCCCGCAACGGCCGCCCCGGCGGCGCCCTGCAGAATTTGGCGGCGCGTACGCCTTCGCATCGCTGATGGTCCTTCTTTCAGGTTGACGGCAAACAGGCAGCGCATCGACGACGAATCGAGGCCATTTTATTGGCCAATTAATTAATAATTCGTCGCCGATTACGCCAAAAATCGCGTGTTAAACCGCGAGCTTGTCGCGCCGATGTCGGTGGGCATTTTTGTCCTTCGGTGGGGGAGGAAAGTGGTTACTTTTTTGAAAAAAAGTAACCAAAAAACTTTTGCGTGGGGGTGGCGCAACGCCGGTGTCCCTTTAACGGCACCGCCGGTGCCGTTAAAGGGACACCGGAGCGGACACACCCCCATGCAAAAGTTTTTTGCGCGCTTTTTTTCAAAAAAGCGCTTCTTACTTATCTTTTCTAATACCCCTTAACCCGATCCACCGCCGTCAGCGGCGTCCTGCCTTCCAAAAACGCCGCCAGATTCTCAAAGAATATCGCCAGCGTATCCGCGTTATACCGCGCCGGATCGTCCGCCGACATATGCGGGGTGATCACCACGTTTTTCGTGGTCCATATCCTATCCCCCGGCGGAATCGGCTCCACCGCGAACACGTCCAGCACCGCCCCGCCGATGTGGTCCGCCGCCAGCGCGTCGCACAGCGCGTCCTGCTCCACCAGCAAGCCGCGCCCCACATTGATCACGCCGGCGCCGGCCGGCATCGCCATAATCCGGCTGCGCGACAGCAGATTTTTCGTCTTCGGCGTCAGCGGGCAGGCCAGGAGCAGAATATCCGCCGCGGGAATCACCTCATCGATCCGCTCAAACGCCACCGTCACGTCGCAATCGGGATGTGTCTCCGACCCGTGCCGCACGCCGGTCACGTGCATGCCGAATTTTTTCCCCCACCGCGCCGCCTCCGTGCCGATCGCCCCCAGCCCCACCACCGTTAGCCGTTTGGCCGAGGCCAGGCACCCGATCTCCCGCGCCCAACGCTGTTCGCGTTGTTGCGTGGAGAATAGCGGCATTTTGTTGGTCAGCATCAGAATCGCCATGGCGCAAAACTCGCCGGCGCGCTTGCCATGCACGCCGCGGTTATTCATCAGCAACACGTCCGGCGGGATCATGGCGAACGGGTACAACCCGTCCATCCCCGCCCAGGTGGACTGCACCAATTTCAGTTTCGGCGCCGCGAACAGGTCGATTTCCTTGATCCGGTAGGGCGGCGCCACCACCACCTCCACTTCATCCCTCACCGCATCCCAATCGACATGAAAACTAACCTCATGCCCATCCCCGATCCCGCCGGCCAGTTTTCGGGCAGACTCCCAATCAGACGGCAGCACCGGCAGCTTGTCGTGGTCCAGCGTGTCATGAAAATGGATGCGCATCAGTTGTCCATTTTCAACACGTACATATGCTCCTCATGCGACTCGCCGCGAAAATCGTCCGGCGCCACCACCGTCGCCGCCAGTTGAAAGCCCAGCGCCTCCAGCATTTTGATCGAGGCCAGGTTGCGGGTCTGCACATAGGCCCGCGCCTCCCGGATGCGGTATTCCGTGGCGATGGCGTTCAGCATGCCTTTCACCGCCTCCCGGCCCAATTGCTGCCCCCAGAACGCCGGAAAGATATGGTAGGCGATCAGCGCGATTTTCTCCGACTTGATGATCGTCGCCTGCACATAGCCGACATAATGCTCGCCGCCGCGGCGCTTGAGCATCCAGTTTAGCCAGATCTCCTTGCCGTCCGGCGAGGTCTCCGCCGTCAAGATCTCGTATTTGGCCCGCAATTTATCCACCGATTCCGGCGGCTCGTCGGCCAGGAACCGGTACGCCCGCTCGTCCGCCAGGCCGGCGAACATTTTGGGCGCGTGCGCCGGCGAAACCGGCTCCAGAAACATCCGCAGGGTTTTGATCACGGGTCCGCTCATGGTTTTCCAGCCAGTAAGGTCAGACCGTAAATCAGGGCGCCCAGAAAAAATCCCACGATGGTTCCGTTGATCCGAATGAATTGCAAATCCTTGCCGACGCGCAGTTCTAACTTATTTGTAATGGTAGCGGTATCCCATTGTCCCACGACTCGGCCAATAAATTCCGCCAATTCGCGCTGCGCCATCGGCAGCACCCGCAAAACCACGTTCTGCACCGCCACATTCACCTTGTTCCGCGCCTCCGGATCCTGCCCCAGCACGTTGCCTAGGCTCGACAAGGCCGCCTCGATGACGGCGACGGACCGCCCGTTGGGCTTTTTGGCGTCCTGCTCCAGCGCGTGCCGCAGGCGGGACCACACATCCCACGCCCAGGCCTGCACGGTGTCATGCGTCAACACGCCTTTCAGCGCGCGCGCCAGCTCCGCCGCCCGCTCCGGGTCGGTTTCCAGCCGTCCGATTTCGCGCCGCACCCATTCGTCGAACGCGTCGCGCATTTCGGAGCTGTCGGGGCTGATGCGTTCCAGCTCGATATTGATGCCCTTCAGCACACGCTGCGCCACGGTGGCGCCCAGGGCCCAGCCGATCAGCCGGCCGCCTTGTTCGCGCACGCGCTCCTTGATCGCGTCGCGCAGAACCTCCTCCCGCGCCGCCAGGGTTTCTTTCAACTGGCTGATGATGAAGGAAAATACTTCCTGGTGGCGGCCGCCTTCCACCAGGCCGTAAAGGGCGCGGGCCACCACCACGCCGGCGGCCTTGCCGCCGAACAGCCGCGGCAGCAGCCGCGCCAGCAGTTTTCGCGCGCGCCCATCCTCGATGGTGGCCAGCAGTTTGGGCAGCATGCCGGCCAGGGCCGCGGCGGCGGGGCCGGCGGCGGCCGGGTCGTTGAGGAATTTTTGCAAAATGCCGGGGCTGTCCAACTGGTCCAGAAAGCGCCGCACATCCGCTTCGGTGAACACATGGTTGGCGACGAACCTGCCCAAGGCCGCCCCCAGCTTTTCGCGCTGCGCCGGGATGATGGCGGTGTGCGGAATCGGCAGCCCCAGCGGATGGCGGAACAAGGCGGTGACGGCGAACCAGTCGGCCACGCCGCCGATGAACCCGGCGCGCCCGGCATCCCGCAGCAGCCCGGTCCAAAGGTTTAATTTTAAAGCATAACCGGCCACGGCGAGCGCCGCCATGACCACCAAAAGCCCGGTCGCGAAAGCCCGGTGCCGCGCAAGCTGCCGGCGGAGCAAGAGGTCGGGATCGGGCTCATTCATGCGCGCGCAGTTATAAGCGGCAAGGCGCTTGAAAGCGAATGAGGGATTTGCACGGTTTTAGTTGCTTTTTTAACACATTTCGGCGCAGACTACCGGCCTGAAGAGCGGAAAAATCCGCCATTTGCCTTGGTGTGGAAACCGCGTTCCAGGATGGAAAGCCATGAAATTACAGGATTCATACAACATCTCCACCACAGACTCGCGGCACCACAACGGACGGCGCGAACAGAAAGGGCTTAGCCTCGGCGTGGCGTTTTTGGGCGCCGTCTGTGCGGTGGGGGTGTTTACGTTGCTGGCGGTTTTGTTTCATGCGGGGTGAGGGAAGACGTTACTTTTTTTGAAAAAAAAGTAACCAAAAAAACTTTTGCGCGTGGGCTGAGGCAACGCCGGTGTCTCTTTGAGCGCCTCCGACGGAGGCGCTCAAAGAGACACCGGCGTTGCCTCAGCCCACGCGCAAAAGTTTTTTGCGCGCTTTTTTTCAAAAAAGCGCTTTCTTTACTTCCCCTTCCTCTCGCGCAAGAATACCGCATGGCTTTCCTAACAGAAGAGGAGCCGCCCCGCGGGGTGGCTCTTGCGGTGCTGCCTGGCATTCGGCGGGTGGTGGCGCGGAACCCGAGCGTGATGACGTATCAGGGCACCAACACCTACCTGATTGACGGGGCGGACGGGCTGACGGTGATGGATCCGGGCCCGGCGGATGATGTGCATGTGGCGGATGTGGTGCGGGCCGCCGGCGATGCGCCGATCAGGCGCATCGTGCTGACGCACACGCATTCAGACCATTACGGCGCGCTGCCGGCGCTGGCGGCGGCGACCGGCGCGGCGGTGTACGCTTACAAAAACAGCGCCCGACGGGATTTTACGCCGGCGTTTCCGCTGGATGACGGGGACGAGGTGGCGGGGCTGAAGGCGGTGTTCACGCCGGGCCATGCGGCGGACCATCTGAGTTTTGAATATTTTGTGTCCGGGACGGGCAAAATCCTGTTTTCCGGCGATCACGTGATGAGCTGGTCGTCCTCCATCGTCTCCCCGCCGGACGGGGACATGGTGGCCTACTACAAATCCCTGGAATTGCTGCTGGACCGCGACGAGGTGCTGTATCTGGGCGGCCACGGCCCGCTGCTGAGGGAGCCGCGCGTGCTGGTGAAGGAGTTATTAGACCACCGCAAGATGCGCGAGGCGACGATATTGGAGGCGGTGCGCGCGCAGGACTGGACGGTGGCGGAACTGGCCGAGCATCTGTATCACAAGACCGATTTCCGGCTGAAAATGGCGGCGCAGCGCAACGTGCTGGCGCATTTACTGAAGCTGGAATTTGAAGGGATTGTAAAGCAGGCGGACGGCGCGGCGATGGAGGTGCCGGACGAGCACGTGCCGGACGACCTGCCGCCGGCGGACGAGAACCAAGTCAGCAAACACCAGAGCGAGGTGCTGCGGCGCGACGCGGCGCGGCGGTTCGTGCTGGTTTAGCCGCCGGGCGTGGCTACCTTACTCGGTCGGCCCGTCGCCGGCAGCGTCCAGCACCGTTTGCTGCGCGATTGCCAGGGATAGCCGACTGTACATAATGAAAGTGTATGGACTCGGCATTGAAGGCGGCGGAGGTGCTGATTGCATCCGCCGAGGTGCAGAAAATTTTGCGACGCGATTTTGAGATGCCGCGTCGCACGTGGGGAAGAGGTGCGACTAGGAAGGATTGATTTATCTGCGGATGACGCAGATGAAAGCAGATAAGAGAGAGATAAAGCGAAAAAGTTAGCGAATGGAACTCAATGTTAATGAGCGATGGGTAACGCATCGCTCACCCAATCCTACGCTTGCTCCTTCTTTCATTCCGGTGTGTTATCTCGACCAACTTTTTTGAAGAATTAGCGCCACAATAAAAACGGTTGCCGTTTCACTGTCTCTCACAATTGCCCAGTCTGAAAAGGCGTCTTTTGCCGTCTTGACATGGCCAAGAACATCGAGCCGGTTCCATTGTTTATTAAGATTATAATCGGCTTCATGGCGAGCTTCCTGAAGGTCAATAAACGTGTTCAGGACTCCAACCAGTTTTTGGTCGAGCGGCAGTGTTATAAGCTGGCGTGTCGCCTCCGGCGGGTTGGCGATATCGGCTTTTTTTTGCTTGGGGTTGATGGCGGCAAGGTGGCCTTTGACGAAGCTTTGACAGACATTTCGCATATCAGAATGACTATAACCGCGCTGTATGACAAGGTTTAGTCCAACCGGCTTGTTTGGTGAAATCCGCTTCGCGCCATCCGCCACCAGAAGATGGAACAATGCATAATATGCGGCGGAAACGGCTCGCCGGAGACTGGCTTGTTTGGGCCTTTTGCGTTCCCGCGTCGCCAGGTGACCGGCCTGTTCTAGGAGGTCGTGATGCAGCGCCATTCGTTCAACTGGTCACAACCTCGATATATGGCCAACGATCAGTGCCGCTGGATAGTATTTCGTCGCGCAATCTGTTTGCGATACTTTGGAATGTTTCAATTTTATTCTTTGAAGGCTTCAGATCGTCGGCGGCCATTAAAACAATCCAAACCGCTGGATCGCCACGGGAGTCCTCCCCAAAGCGGAAACGAATGCCGTGGACGCCGTCCGGCAGTGGAGCAACTTTGCGGCCAATATCATGAAACAAAGCCATCTCCTCGTCGGTCGCCGCTCCGACAAGTGTCACAATATCAGGTCTCAACGTCGGTGTTTCAGCCATACGTTATTATACGCTCTTTTGGGCAACGTCCAAATTGTTTCTCGCGGTCGAGGCTGATCATCAAAATGGGCAAGTCACGTCAGCACCGGATCCAGATCCACATTGACCCGCAGTGTATGCCTTCCTCCCCCCAAAATAATCCCCCTTAACGGACTAACATCCTGAAAATCCCGCCCCCAGGCCAGCGTGACGTGTTCGTCGTGGACTAAAAGATTGTTGGTGGGATCAAAATCCACCCACCCGATAGCATCCCCCGCCCAGGCGCTGCACCAGGCGTGGGATTGGTCGGCGCCGCGGCGTTTTTCCACGCCTTCGATGGGCAGCGTGCGCAAATAGCCGCTGACATAGCGCGCGGGCAGGCCGATGGCGCGCAGCACCGCGATCATCAGATGGGCGTAATCCTGGCAGACGCCAACACGACCTTTGACAACCTGCGCCGCTGTGGTGGCCGTATTGGTCACGCCGCCGCGATAGGTCATCAGCTGAAAAATTTTGCGGTTCAGCGCGATCAGGCCGGCAATAATCGGCTCGCCGGATGGGAAAAATTCGGTCGCCAGCGCCAAAATCTCCGCGGTCGGTGTGGCCAGCGGGCTGGGCAGCGCGAATTCCGCGATCTCCGCGCGGCGCAAGGCGGCGTTTGAAATTTCCTCCCAGCAGGGCGAAAAATCCGCCCGCGGCGGCGCCGGCTGCGCCACGTCCACGGTCGCCGACAACGCCACCACAAACTGCCGGTGCGGCAGCGTCAGAGACACCGTGGTCGTCACGTTACCAAAATGATCAGTCTCGTCCCGCCGCAGTTCAGGCGCCGGCGTAATCGCCAGCTGCGATTCCCGGATAAACTGCCCCGGCCGCTCGCGCGGCATAAGGTGCATGAAATGCGTGCCCAGCACCACCGGCTCGGCGTAGTCATAGCTGGTGGCATGGTGCAGCCGATAGATCATGGCGGCGAAATGATCTCTTCGTCCTCCAACTGATGCGCCTCCGGCAGCAGCGTGAAAAACCGCCGCTGCACCCGGTCGGAGAGCATGCGCAGCCGCGCCGCGATGGTGGCCAGCGGTGTCGCCAGCTCCGTCACCCGCCCGGCCAGGCTCACCGCCTCGGTCTGCAGCAGCCGGGCGGATTCCGCGTCGTCATCCGCGCCCAGCCGCTCCAGCGACCAGCGCAAAGCGGTGCACTGAAAGTTCAGCGAACGCGGGTTGCCGGTGTCCGCCAAAATCATCGCCAGCACCGGCGCCGGCGCCAGAATGCCGGCATGGCGCAGATCGTAGGACAGGACGGAATCGGCCAGCTCGATCCCCAAAGCAAGCCCCGGCTCCAGCCGGTCCGGCGCCGCATCCAGCAAAATCGCCAGCGTTTCGGCCAAAATCTCGCCCCGCTCCAGCCGCCGGCCCATTTCCAGAAACAGCCAGCCGCCGTCACGGGACATGTTCTCCGCCGCGATCCCGGCAAAGGTGGCGGCAAAGCCCAGAATCGCCGGCAGCGCCGTCTCCTCATTCGGCACCAGCGCGTCCTCCACCTGGTCCAGCGCCAGTTGCACGGTGGCCAGCATGGAGGGGCTCAGCCGCTCGGATGCCGCGTTCAACAGCCGTGCCACCTCCTTCACCAGTCCCGCGAACGGTTTTCGCCGCGCCAGCGTCTGCCGCAGAAACTTGCCGGACATCGCGCCGGAGGCCAGCTCCGCCGGGATCAGCCGCGCCTGCGCCAGGCAGCGCGCGATCAGCGCCCGCTCCGCCACGTCCCGCGGCAGAGAGGTGCCGGATTCCAGCCTTGGCAGTGCCAGCATCAGCAGCCGCGCCGCCGCCTCCAGCCGCTCGGCCGAACGGCCCAGCCAGAACAGATTATCGGCAACGCGCGAAGGCAAATGCGCCGCCGGCAGAAACGGCAGCCGCTCCGGCGGCTCCACCGCCGCCGCGCCGGCGTAGAACTGCGGCTCGTCCGCGTCCAGCACCCAGATATCCTTCATCGCCGCGGGGCCGGATTTGGCATCCAGCGCAAACGCCAGCCCGCCCGGCAGCACCTGCCAACCCGCCCCGTCGTGCCAGGCATACAGCCGGAAAGAGAGCGGGATGGACGACAACCCCGCGCCATTGACGAACGGCGCCTTCGAGGCCAGCAGCAGCGGGTCCCCGAATGCCGGGGCCAGCAGCGGCGCCTCCCCCACCAGCCGCTGAAAAACCGGCTCCAGCAGCGGCGCGAAATCCGGATCCTCGATCAGCGCGCTGCCCGGCGTGTTCAGCATCGTCAGCACGCCCGCCCGAATCGCCCCGAACGCGCCGGCGATGCCCGCCCCCGGCCGCCCGCCCTGTTCCAGCGGGTCCAGCTCGATGCCCGAAAGCCCGCGGATCATCGTCGCGATATGCAGCAGCCCGGACAAAGTCTTGATATGCAGCGCGCCATTGCGCGCCGCCACGTCCCCCGGCTCGATCAGCAGCGCCCCCAGCGCCCGCGCCAGCAGCGCGTCGTCCATCATATCCGGCGCGTAAGCCAGGGACGAGGCGCCGGCGGACAGCACCGCGATCAGTCCGTTCTCCGCGCCGCGCTGCAGATGGTCCACCAGCATCTCCCGCGCCGGACGCAGGCTGCGCAAGCCGCCGGCGCGGAACAATTCCGGGATCGTCGTGGCCGCCAGCCGCCGCAGCGTCAGCGCGTGCCCCAGCCCCGGAATAATGCCGGTATAATCCTGCAAAACCAGAAACTTGCCGTCCGGCCCGCGGATCAGGTCCGCCGCGTACAACGCCAGCCGCGGCCCAAGCAGCGGCCGCCGCGTGCGCATCGCGCGGATGAAATGCGGCTTGCCCAGCACCAGCGCCGGCGGCAGTAAATTCTCGTGCAGAATCGTTTGCGGGCCGTAAAGGTCCTCCAGCAGCACATTCAGCAAATGGGCCCGCTGCCGCACGCCGGCCTCCAGCACCGCGAATTCCGAGGCGGTCAGCGGCGCCGGCAGCGGGTCGTAATGGTGGCTGGTCACCGCGCCGAACGGCGCCGCCAGCCGCACCTGGCGGTTCAGCGCCGCCGCCCGGCGGGACATCTCTTCCTGCCCGATGGCGCGAAACGCCTCCATCACCGGAACCCACGGGGTCCGCAGGCGGCCGGAACGATCGATCAGTTCATCGCTGGTGGTCACGGCATGCATCGTCTTGCAGGCTTATCAGAGTGTAACGAGAGGAGCGAGACGTGACGGATGAAGCAAAGGTAAGAAAGGAGCGCTTTTTGAAAAAAGCGCGCAAAAACTTTTGCGGGCCGGTTGGGGCAAGTCCGGTGACTCTTTTACGCCCCCGGCGGGGGCGTAAAAGAGACACCGGCGTTGCCCCAACCCGCCCGCAAAAGTTTTTTGGTTCTTTTTTTCAAAAAAGAACTTCTTCCTTGCCTTCGTCGCTCCTCTCTGCCTTGCCGCTTGTGTGGTCCGGCCTTTGCATGCCACCTTACACGCGGATGACGAGGCGTATTCGCGTGATTTTGGGAAGATAAATGATGAATTCGTTGGCGGTTGACGCCGTTCTGCCTCTCAAAGCGGCAAATTTTTTCCGGCGGGCCGGGGCGTGAGCGGGATTCTGGACGGTCTGGCGCCGGAGTATGACTGCGGACGGTATTTTTGTGAGCTGACGAAGAACCGGCCGGATGCCGGGCCGGTGCCGGGCTGGCTGGCGGAGCGGCTGGCGAAAATCGGGCTGGACGCGCTGCGGGGGCGGGCGGCGGCGGCGGAGACGGAGCTGATTGATCTCGGCGTGACGTTCACCGTGTATTCGGACGCGACCGCCATCGACCGGATTTTGCCGTTCGACTGCATTCCGCGCGTGCTGACCCATTCCGAATGGGATCTTTTGGAGCGCGCCTGCATTCAGCGCGTCACGGCGCTGAACCTGTTTCTGGGCGACATCTACACCAAGGCGAAGATCGTCAAAGACGGCGTGGTGCCGGCCGAACTGATCTACAAGAACGCGAATTACCGGCCGGAGATGCAGGATTTCCCGGTCCCGCACGGCACCTATGTGCATGTCTGCGGCATCGACATCATCCGCGACGAGTTCGGGGATTTTCGGGTGCTGGAGGATAATGCGCGCACGCCCTCCGGCGTGTCCTACGTCATCGAAAACCGGCATCTCATGTTGCGGAGTTTCCCGGATTTGATGGCCGGGATCAAATTGCGCCCGGTGGATGATTACGGCCGCCGGCTGCGCGCGGCGATGACGGAAATCGCGCCGCATGGCGACCCGGACAGCCAGGTGGTGCTGCTCTCCCCCGGCATCTACAATTCCGCGTATTTCGAGCACGTGTTCCTGGCGCGCGAAATGGGCGTGCCGCTGGTGGTGGGGCCGGATTTGTTCGTCGAGAACGACCGCGTGTTCATGCGCACCATCAACGGCCCCCGCCCCGTGCACACGATTTATCGCCGCCTCAATGACGACTTTCTGGACCCCCAGGTTTTCAGACCGGAGTCGATGCTCGGCGTGCCGGGCCTCATCGGCGCGTGGAAGGCCGGCAACGTCGCCATCGCCAACGCCGTCGGCACCGGTGTTGCGGATGACAAGGCGGTGTACGCCTACATGCCGCGCATCATCAAATACTATCTCGCCGAGGAACCGCTGATCCAGAACGTGCAGACCAATATCTGCCGGGAAGCCGAAGGCCTGCAATATACCTTGGATAATCTGGACAAACTCGTCACCAAGCCGGTCGGCGAATCCGGCGGCTACGGCATCACCATCGGGCCGCGCGCGAGCAAGGAGGAACTGGCGGTCGCCCGCGCCTCGCTGCTGGCGGACCCCGCCAACTGGATCAGCCAGCCGCTGGTCGGCCTCTCGGTAGCACCCACTTTGGGCGAGGACGGCATCGGCCCGCGGCATCTGGACCTGCGGCCCTTCATCATCACCGGCAAGGAAAGCTGGGTGCTGCCTGGCGGGCTGACGCGCGTGGCGATGAAACGCGGCAGCCTGATCGTCAATTCCAGCCAGGGCGGCGGTTCGAAAGATACCTGGGTGCTGGCGGAAAGTTTCGAGGGGGCGGCGTGATGCGTTTTGACTCCGTCCTGCTCGCGCGCGACGCCGAGGGCCTGTTCTGGATGGCGCGCTATTTGGAGCGCGTGGAAAACCTCGCGCGCCTGATCGACGTGACGCAAAGTTTTGAATCCCCCGGCCGCGAGACCGAAGCCTGGTTCGGCCTGATCCGCATCAACGCGGATGAGAAAAATTTTCTGGAACGCGGCTTTTCGCCGGACGCCGATCACGTCAAGCAGTTTTATCTCACCGACAAAGGCAACCGCACCTCGATCCCCGCCAATCTGGAAGACGCGCGCACCAACGCCCGCACCTTGCGCCCGCTGATGAGCACGGAAATGTGGCGCCAGATCAACGTGTTTCACCGCTTCGTCAGCCAGATCAAGCCGGCGGATTTGGAAGGCGACCAGCTCTCCCGCCTCTGCACCAAATTGCGCGAGGGCGTGCAAGCGCATACCGGCATCACCGAGGGCACATTATATCGTGACCAGGGCTGGTATTTTTACCATCTCGGCCGCGTGATCGAGCGCGCGGACCAGACCACCCGCCTGCTGGACATCAAATACATGACCCTGCTGCCGCGCGACGGGGAGGAGCGGCGCGTGGCGGAACTGACCCAGTGGAACGCGATCCTGCGCGCCGTCGCCGGCTATCACGCTTTTAAGCGGCACGCCCGCGCGGAATTCTCCACCGATGACGTCGTCGAATATCTGCTGCGCGATCCGTCGCAGCCGCGCTCCGTGCTGCTCTGCGTGCGGCGTGTGGAGTTTTATCTGGACGATCTGCGGCGCATCTACGGCCTGTCGCGGTCGCATGAGGCGATGGAGGCGGCGGAATATCTGCGCGAAATTCTGACCGAAAAGCCGATCAGCCATATTCTTGACACCGGGCTGCATCACTATCTGGACACCGTGCAAATCCACCTGCAAATTCTGGCCGGCGCCATCGGGCGCGCCTTCTTCAGGGACTGGCGCCCGCCGGCGCCGGACTGGATGTCGCAAACCCAGTCTCAGGGCGACGCCGAAGGACAATCGCAAAGCCAGAGCGTGGGCGCGGCGACGGACATGCCGGGTAAACTGCCCGGCGGCCGGTCGGAGGCGATGGCCTAACCCATGCGGCCGAAATTGCGTTTCGCGCGCTGGCTGAAACACGGCGCCACGCTGCCGGCGCTGATCTTCGCCGCCGCGTTGGGCGTGCGGCTGATCGATTTGGGCCGCCGGCCGTTCTGGCTGGATGAGGTCTTTACCTTCCAGCGCGCCAGCCTGCCGCGCGACGCGCTGGTGCATGACAGTTTCGTCAACCACCACATGCCGAGCTTCTTTCTGCTGCTGCATTCGCTGGTGCCGTTGGGCAACCCGCAATTCTGGCTGCGCGTGCCCTCCGCGGCGTTCGGCGCGCTTTCCGTCATGCTGGTCTATCTCATCGGCAAGCAGATCGCCGGGCGCGGCGCCGGGCTGGTGGCCGCGCTGGTGCTGGGGCTGTCGCCCACCGCGCTCGCCTTCAGCCAGGAAGCGCGCTCCTACACCATGGAAATGAGCCTGATCCTGGTCGCCCTGCTGGGCATCGCGAAGCTGGCGATGAACATACCGGCCGCCTCGCGGCGCTTTTTGGCGCCGGGCGCGCCGCTGATGGGCTGGGCGCTGTTCGCCTTCGGCTCCGCCGCCGCGGTGGATGTGCTGGGCGATGGCTGGCCGTGGGTCATCACCGCCAATTTGATCGGCGGCGTGCTGGTCTGGCAGTCGCCGGACAGAAGGCGGCTCGCGCTGAATTTTCTGGCCGCGGATGCGCTGATCCTGCTGCTGTCCGTGCCGCTCTACATCGTCATGACCATGACGCAGGATAAAGGCTTCGTGGACTCGGTGATGTGGATCCCGCCGCTGTCGCTCTCCCGCCTTTGGTACGACGTCGCCTCCATCTACCTGATGCGCGTCGCGGATTCCGTGTCGTTCCGGCTGATGGACGTGCCGACGCCGGTGGCGCTGAAATGGCTGATCGATGCCGGGCTGATCGCGGCGGTGGCGCTGGGCGCCTGGGCGCTGCGGCGGCGGCCGGCGCTGCTGGCCGCCATTTTCCTGTCCTTCGCGGTGCTGCCGCTATGTCTGTTGTTCATCTCCATCTGGCGGCCGGTGCTGCTGCCGCGCTACATCCTTTGGAGCGCGGCGCCGTTCGCGATTTTGGCCGGCGTCGGTGCCAGCTATATCCTGAACACGCTACAGCCAGGCCGGCGGGTGCTGGCGCTGAGCGCGATCACGGCGGTGCTGGTGGTCAACCTGGTGCCGTATTACCAGGCGGAAACCAAGCCGCGCTGGGACCTGGCGGCGCAGATGCTGGCGCATGAAATGCAGCCGGGGGACGTGCTGTACCTGACCGACCTTGGCGCGCTGCCCATCCTGCGCATGTACCTGCCGCCGGGCACGCAGGCGATCGTGCTGAACGATTCCGACGGGGATATCGCCCATGCCCGCCAGGCGCAAATGGCAGGCAAGCGCGTCTGGGCCGTGATCGGCCATGCCGGCCAGGGGCCGAACACGGAACCTGAAATCGACGCCGCCTACACCAAGCTGGCGCCGTTGGGGACGCCGGCGGAGTTCGAGATGGCGGGCAACCGGATTTACATCAATATGTTCAACGCCAGCAGCCACGGGGCGGCGATTAACTGCGTGGTGCCGCCGCTGAGCGAGCCGGTGACGGGGGTGCCGAATAGTCCTTGTGGGTAGGGGGAGGAAGGAGTTACTTTTTTTGAAAAAAAAGTAACCAAAAAAACTTTTGCGGGCGGGCTGTGGCAACTCCGGTGTCTCTTCATTGCCCCCGCCGGGGGCATTGAAGAGACACCGGAGTTGCCACAGCCCGCCCGCAAAAGTTTTTTGCGGAGCTTTTTTTCAAAAAAGCGACCTCTTCACTTCTCCACAAACGCCTTCTCAATCACAAAATG
>Ga0116231_10010459_pt1 | contig 14934 bp, 14 predicted proteins | sample S1TSphgellanicum_2_FD_89695 | JGI IMG/M metagenome (GOLD analysis project Ga0116231, IMG submission 89695) | Host-associated microbial communities from peat moss isolated from Minnesota, USA - S1T2_Fd - Sphagnum magellanicum MG | ecosystem: Host-associated > Plants > Peat moss > Unclassified...
AAATTGGTGCGGATGCGCCCGGCATGGATCAGCTGGGTGGCAAGGCGGTGCGGTTTTGGCGTCTCGGTCATCGTCGTGGCCCATTGCAAGAGGCGTCCGGCCACGGGGGGATGCGGCGGACAAGCGCCGCCACAGCCTCTTTAGCGCGTTTATTTAGCCTCGCCGCAATCCGGCTGGACAAATCACGAGGTTTTCTGGCGTATCGCGGCGTGGCCGTGCGGTCAATGGCGGGGGCCGGGAGGAGGGCAGCGCTGCTTTTTTGAAAAAAACGAGCCAAAAACTTTTGTCCTGGGGTCATGGGCGTCGACCACGCCAACGCCCCCTGCGACCTTACTTGCGCCCTTATCGGCGCCGGATTATGACGCAGCGACGGGCGGGTATGATGTAATGGTAGCCTGTTAGCTTCCCAAGCTTGATGCGCGGGTTCGATTCCCGCTACCCGCTCCAGTTTTACGATATTTCAAAGCGTTATGGTCTGCCCGATGTCCAGGGTCGTAAACCGTTGGGCGGGGATGTCGGCGGTGGCGAGGGCGGCGGCGAGGTCGCGCGCCGGGGCGTCGATGGCTTCGGCCGTGAGCTGGAAGGTGCCAAAGTGCATGCCTACAGCGCGCTTGGGCCCCAGGTCCTGGAAGGCCTGGACCGCGTCCGCCGGGTTCATGTGGACGGGGCCCATGAACCAGCGCGGCTCGTAGGCGCCGATCGGCAGCAAGGCGAGGTCAGGGGCGCCGAGACGCGCCGCGATCTCCTTGAAGAACTTCGTGTACCCGCTATCGCCGGCAAAATAGATTTTATGCCCGCCATGCTCCACCATGAAGCCGGCCCAGAGCGTCTCGTTGCGGTCCCACAGCGTCCGCGCGGCGAAATGCCGGGCGGGGGTCGCGGTGACCACGGTCTGCCCGATGGTCGTGGACTGCCACCAGTCGAGCTCCCGCGCGCGCGGCAACCGTTTGGCGGCGAGGTATGCGGCGTTGCCGAGGCTCGTGACGATGCTGACGTCCGGAAATCGCCGCCGCAGCCGGCGCAGCGCGCGCAGGTCCATATGGTCGTAGTGGTTATGCGACAGCAGGATGAGGTCCACCGGCGGCAGGTCTTGCAGCGCCAAACCGGGGTCGCGCACGCGCTTCGGCCCGGCGAACTGTACCGGCGAGCAGCGCGCGGAAAAGACCGGGTCGGTCAGGATTGTCAGGCCCGGCAGCCGGATGAGGAAGGTGCTGTGGCCAATGAAGGTGAGGGTCGGCGGCGGCCCGGCCGGCGGCGGGTAGGGCTGGTTCTCGATATGCGCCGGCCAGGGCGACCAGACCGCGGGGTCCTTGTTGAAGCGCAGGCGCAGGATGGAGAAGAAACCGCGGTTTTTGCCGGATGAGCGAACGGTGGGTTCGGGATTGAAGAAGTGCTTGCCGTCGAAGTGGTCTGACATCGGGACGTGTTAAGCAGGGAAAGAGGGGGTTAGGAAGCGCTTCTTTTTTGAAAAAAGCAGCAAAAAATTTCTGGCCTGATACAGTGCCGTGAACCGCGCCCGATCCCTTGAACCACGTTCCGCAAGACTACTTTTTGTTCACAAAAAGGAGTGTTTTTTTACGTGAGCTTCCTCATGGCTTGATCCAGCCCGTCCATCGTGAGCTCGAACATCCGCTCCTCCAGCATCTGCCGGATGAATTTTATCGTCTGGGTGTACCCCCACTGCTCCTCGGGCAGCGGGTTGAGCCATACGGTTCTGGGGTAGGCGGCGATCAGCCTTGCGAGCCAATCCTGGCCCGTCTCGTCGTTCCAGGAGGAAATGCCGCCGCCTGGCTGCACCAGCTCATAGGGGCTCATCGCGGCGTCGCCGACGAAAATCAGTTTCCAGGTATGGTCATAGGTGTTCAGCACCTCCGTCGTCGGGATCGCGTCCTGCCGGCGCAAGCGCGCGTCCTTCCACAGGGTGCCGTACGGGCAGTTGTGGAAGTACAGGTGTTTGATGTGCTTGAACGCGGCGCCGGCGGCGGTGAACAATTGTTCGGTAAGGGCGACATGGTCGTCCATCGAGCCGCCGATATCCAGCAGCAGCAGGATTTTCACCGCGTTATGGCGCTCGGGCACCATTTTGAGGTCGAGATAGCCGGCGTTGCGGGCGGTCGAGCTGATCGTGCCGGCGAGGTCGAGCTCGGATGCAGCGCCTTCGCGCGCGAAGCGCCGCAGGCGGCGGAGGGCGACCTGCATGTTGCGGGTGCCGAGCTCCGTATCCACGGCGAGGTTTTTGAAATGGCGCTCGTCCCATACTTTCACGGCGCGCCGGTTGCGGCCGGTCTCCTGGCCGATCCGCACGCCCTCCGGGTTGTAGCCGTTGGCGCCGAAGGGCGAGGTGCCGGCGGTGCCGATCCATTTCGAGCCGCCCTCATGCCGCGCTTTTTGCGTCTCCAGGCGCTCTCGCAGGGTCTCCATCAGTTTGTCGAAGCCGCCGAGCGCCTCGATCTGCGCCTTTTCCTCGTCGGTGAGGGTTTTATCGGCGAGTTTGCGCAGCCATTCGGCCGGCAGGTCCTGCATCTCGAGGCCGGCTTGCGGCTTGGGCTGCAGGATGCCTTTGAAGGATTCCGCGAAAACACGGTCGAACGCGTCGAGAAACCGCTCGTCCTTCACCAGCGTGGCGCGGGCAAGGTAGTAGAAGTGGTCGACGTCGAAATCCGCGAGCCCGGCCGCCATCGCCTCCTGCAGGGTCAAAAATTCCCGCAGCGACGCTTTGACGCCGGCGGTGCGCAGCGCGAGGAAGAAGGCGAGGAACATGGGCCTAGCCGCCGCGGCGGTGCAGGAAGGCCAGGCGCTCGAACAAATGAACGTCCTGCTCGTTTTTCAGCAGGGCGCCGTGCAGTGGCGGAATCAGTTTCGCGGCACTGCGCTCGCGCAGCAGTTCGGGGCCGATATCCTCGGCCAGCAGCAGTTTCAGCCAATCCAGAAATTCCGAGGTGCTGGGCCGTTTTTTAAGGCCAGGGATGTCGCGCAGCTCAAAGAACGCCGTCAGCGCCTCGCGCAGCAGCAGCGAGGAGATGCCGGGGAAATGCACGTCCACGATGCTCTGCATCGTCTCGCGGTCGGGGAATTTTATGTAGTGGAAGAAGCAGCGGCGCAAAAAGGCGTCCGGCAGCTCCTTCTCGTTGTTCGAGGTGATGATGATGATAGGGCGCTTGCGGGCGCGGATGGTCTGCCGCGTTTCGTAGACGAAGAACTCCATGCGATCGAGCTCAAGCAGCAGGTCGTTGGGAAATTCGATATCGGCCTTGTCGATCTCGTCGATCAGCAGGACCGGCGCGTCCTCCGCCTCGAAGCCATCCCATAATTTGCCGCGGATGATGTAGTTGCCGATATCATGAACCCGCGCGTCCCCGAGCTGGGAATCGCGCAGCCGGGAGACGGCATCGTACTCGTAGAGCCCCTGCTGCGCCTTAGTGGTGGATTTCACATGCCATGAAATCAATGGCTTGCCGAGTGCGGCTGCGATTTCCTGCGCCAGCACGGTCTTGCCGGTGCCAGGCTCGCCCTTGATCAGCAGCGGGCGCTGCAGCGCGATCGCGGCGTTGACGGCGATTTTCAGATCATCGGTCGCAACGAAGGTTTTCGTGCCTTCAAAACGCATGGTTCGTGCCCCCCAAGGTGGTGGCGCATCTTCGTGTAACGGCGGGTACGGTCAAGCCCGGCTATCCCAGAGGCTAAACAATCGTCATCCGGGCGCGCGCCTCTGGCGTCGGGCAAAAAGCAGTACACATACGATGTCTGATTTATTGTAGGGAGAGCGGGATGCGTCCACTGATGATTGTCTCGGCCGTCGCGATGAGCACGGCGCTACCGGTTCTGGCGAAGGCGCAGAGCATCGACGTATCCGGCGCGTCGGTGCCGAGCTCCTGGGCACTGGCGTCGATGACCGAGACGGTGAGCCAGACCACGCCTGCGAATAATTCGTTGAGGTTTAATTATCCGATGACGGCGAATACGACGCGGGCGGCGCCGAATGAGGTAGCGGATAAAAAAGACAGTAAAGGGTAGCGCTGCTTTTTTGAAAAAAAGAAGCAAAAAACTTCTGGAACTTTCGGTCATGGGCACCGGCGATGCCAAAGCCCGAGACCGAGAGTTACAAAGTTTTTTTGCTGCTTTTTGTTCACAAAAAAGAAGTGCTTTCTTACCGCCTAACATCAAACTTATAAGGACTGGCGCTGGTCGTCAGCGGATCGATCGTCAGCCTATGCGCGATCGGCGGGAACGCGCGGGACCGGCAGTCCTGCCTTTCGCATAGCCGGCAGGAGAGCCCGATGCCGACAGCGGCGGTCGCGAGGTTCAGCCCGTCGCCGTAGACGAGTTCGCCGGCGTGGCTGATGTCGCAGCCCAGTGCGACGACGTGGACTGGCGGCGGCTCGCCCCAGCGGGCCGGGCGGCCTGAGATCGCGCGCGCGAAGCACAGGAAATTCTCGCTCTCGGAGAGCTGCGCGACCTGGACGCGGATGGCGCCGGGGGTGGCGAAGGCGGCGTGCACGATCCAGCGCGGGCAGGTGCCGCCGGTGCGGATGAAGGGAAAGCCGGCGGCGGAGAAGCGCTTGCTCACATTGCCGGCCGGATCCACGCGGAGGAAAAAAAAGGGCACGCCGCGCGCGCCGTTGCGCTGCAGTGTGGTCAGGCGGTGGCAGGCTTGCTCGTAGGAGACGGCGAAGCGGGCGGCGATGGCTTCGGCGTCGTAGCGAAGCTCGCGCGCGGCGGCGAGGAACGGCTCGTAGGGCATCAGGATGGCGCCGGCGACGTAGTTGAGCAGCCCGATTCGCAGCAGTTCCGCGGCGTCCCGCGAGGAGGGGGCGGCGGCCTCCACGATGGCGTCGACCGGTTCGCGGGTTTCGAGCAAGGCAAGCTGGAAGGCCATCTGGAAACCCCGGCTTTCGCGCGGCAGGTCCTCCGAAAGGGTCAGCAGCCGCGCCTTGGCGTCGAACGCGCGCAGCGTGCCTGGCAGTGTCTTCACGCTGACGATGAGGCCGTGGGCGCGGCGGAGGCGTTCGGCGAGGGCATGGCTGGTGCCGATGACGGCGGCGTTCAGCGTGGCGCTGATCGTCTCCGCGGCGTCTTCCAGGCTGGGGAAGTGGTTGGCGTGGTCGTGGAAAAAGTCGCGCACCTCCTCGGTCGGCAGCATGATCCGCCGGCCGGACGGCAGTGTTATCCCTGAGCTTTCCTCGCGCGCGCCGATCAGGGCGCGGTGCAGGGCGAGGATCGCGCGCGCGCCGTTGGGGGCGGCGGCGAGCGCCTGGATTTCGGCTTCGGGGACGGGCTCGAGGTTGAGCAGCGGGTCGGCGAAGGCTTCGCGCAGCAGGACCTCGAATTCGCGCTCCTGCACGCCCGAGAGGGCCGCGAGGTCGACCTGCAGGATGTCGGTCAGTTTGAACAGCAGCGAGGCGGTGACGTTGCGCTGGTCGTGCTCGACGAGGTTGAGATACGATGTCGAGATGCCGAGTTTCTGGGCGAGGCCCTGCTGGGAGTAGCCTTGCTCGAGGCGCAGGCGGCGGATGGTCTTGCCGATGGCGGTTTTTGACATGTTTTACTAATAGCAAAATTTTACAGTAAAGTTAAGCACTCGTTTCGCTTTTAGGGGGCGAATTTGGGCTTACATCGCAATGCAATGTAAATTATTTGCTCTCCAGCGCTGATGACCTGCGCGAAGGAGATTTGAGATGCGTGACCACAACACCCCGAATTATGCTCCCGATGGCCTGGGCGCCGGATTTGCCGCCGCCCCCGGCCGTTTTGACGGCATCAAGCGCGACTACACCCCGGCCGATGTCGAGCGCCTCGCCGGCAGCTTCCGCGTCAAGCACACGCTGGCCGAAATGGGTGCGAACCGCCTTTGGCAGCTTCTGCACGCCGAGCCCTATGTCAACACGCTGGGCGCGCTGACCGGCAACCAGGCCATGCAGCAGGTGAAAGCCGGGCTCAAGGCGATCTATCTCTCCGGCTGGCAGGTCGCCGCGGACGCCAATAACGCGGGCGAAATGTATCCCGACCAGTCGCTGTACCCGGTGAGCTCGGTCCCGCAGGTCGTCGCCAAAATCAACAATGCGCTGCGCCGCGCCGACCAGATCGCGAAGATGGAAGGCGATGCCTCGCAGTATTGGATGGCCCCGATCATCGCGGATGCCGAGGCCGGTTTCGGCGGCGCGCTGAATGCCTATGAGCTGATGAAGGCGATGATCGCCGCCGGTGCGGCTGGCGTGCATTTCGAGGACCAGCTCGCGTCCGAAAAGAAGTGCGGCCATCTCGGCGGCAAGGTTCTGGTGCCGATCAGCCAGCATATCCGCACGCTGAACGCGGCGCGCATGGCAGCCGATGTCGAGGGCGTGCCGACCGTGCTGCTGTGCCGGACCGACAGCCACGCCGCCCAGCTGCTGACCGCGGATGTGGATGAGCGCGACCGCCCGTTCCTGACCGGCGAGCGCACCCCGGAAGGGTTCTACCGGATCAAGCCCGGCCTTGGCGTGCAATACGCGATCGCCCGCTCGCTCGCCTACGCGCCGTACGCGGACCTGCTGTGGTGGGAAACCTCCGAGCCGAACCTCGAGGAAGCGCGGCAGTTCGCAGACGCCATCCACGCGCAGTTCCCGGGCAAGATGCTGGCCTATAACTGCTCGCCCAGCTTCAACTGGAAGAAGAAGCTGAGCCCGGAGAAGATCGCGAGCTTCCAGCGCGAGATCGGCGCCATGGGCTACAAGTTCCAGTTCGTCACGCTGGCAGGGTTCCATTCGCTGAACTACTCGATGTTCCAGCTCGCGAAGGGCTATGCCGAGCGCGGCATGGCGGCCTATTCCGAGCTGCAGCAGGCGGAATTCGCGGCCGAGCCCGATGGCTACACCGCAACCCGCCACCAGCGCGAAGTCGGCACGTCGTATTTCGACGCCGTGGCGACCGCCATCTCGGCTGGCCAGTCCTCGACGACGGCGATGGCGGGATCGACCGAGACGGAGCAGTTCCATGATCATGACGAACACCACCATGACAAGCACAGCCACGATGACGGCCTCGTGCATGGCCATGGGTGGGCCGTGTCTTCCCCAGAGCGCTAAACAAAAATCGCGCCAAGTTTAGGGAGGAGGCAAATTTCCCCGGGTTTATACCCGGGGTTTTTTGTTTTTGGAGCGTGCTGCCGCGGGGCAGAGGGCGGCGCGCGAGCTATTGCAACTGCGCGTAAACAGGCGAATTTTAGGGCATGTCTGCGCGGTCATTCCTGCTGAACCCCGACCTGCTGCTACGGGCCTACCGGCTCGGCCTGTTCCCGATGGCGGAATCGCGCCAGAGCCGGGCGTTGCACTGGCTCGACCCGGAAGCGCGCGGGGTGCTGCCGCTGGACAAGTTCCATCTGCCGCGCAGCCTGTGGAAAACGCTGCGCGGCAGCCGCTTCACGGTCACCGCCAATGCCGATTTCCCGGCCACCATCGCCGCCTGCGCGGCGGCGCGCGCCGGCCGGCCGGAAACCTGGATCAACCAGGAAATCGAGCGGCTGTTCATCGAGCTGCACGAGCTCGGGTTCGCGCATAGCGTCGAGACCTGGGCGGAGGGCCGGCTGGTAGGCGGGCTTTACGGGGCCTGCCTCGGCGGCGCGTTTTTCGGCGAAAGCATGTTCTCGACCGAGACGGACGCCTCCAAGGTCGCCCTCGTTCACCTGGTCGCGCGGCTGCGGCTCAGCGGGTTTTTGCTGCTGGACACGCAGTTCATCACCGCCCACCTCGCGCGCTTCGGCACGGTTGAGATTTCCCGCACGGCCTATCATCTCCGTCTGGCGGAAGCCGTCGAGGCGCCGGCGCGGTTCATCGCCGCCCCGGCGCCAGACGTTTTATGGGCCGAGATCGAGGCCCTGCGGAAGGGAACGGGCGAATGAGATTTTTGTGGGCGGCGTTCGGGTTGGTGATCGGGGCGGGCGCTGCCGCCGCGGCGGCACCGCGCTTTCTGCCGGACCAGGACGTGGTGGTGACCTACGAGCTCCGCGCGCCGCACCAGGACCCGCAGGACTTCCAGCTGAACTACGATGCCGCCGGCGAGCGCGCGCGCGTCGAGAGTCTCGCGCAAGGTTTCTACGTGCTGGCGGACCTGCCGGCCGGGCGCGCGCAGGTGGTGCTGCCGCAGCTGCACGCCGTCGTCCGTACGCCGGATTTCTCGGGGCTGACGCAGATGATCGCGAACGGCGGCGATGCGCGCTTCACCCCGCTCGGCCATGGCCGCTACGCCGGGCTCGGCTGCGAGCGCTACCTCGTGATGAACGACCAGGGCACCGCCACCGCCTGCATCACGCATGACGGCGTGATTCTGCATTTCAACGGCCATAACGCCCACGGCGCTGCGGACGTGACAGCGCTGTCGGTCGCCTTCGCGCCGCAGCCGGCCGCGGCGTTCCTGCCGCCTGCGGGGTTTTCAATGATCGAGCTGCCGCCGGGGACGTTGTTGGCGTTGTTGAGGCCGCAATAAAGGAGGAGGAAGAACTACTTTTTGTGAACAAAAAGTAGCAAAAAAACTTTGGAGATCGGGGTCGTGGGCGTTGGAATCATTGCGTTTCCGGCCCATAACAGCAGAATATTTTTCCGTCTTTTTTTCAAAAAAGAAGCGTTTTCTTCCTCAGATTTTCTTCCTCAGATTTTCTAAAGTCATAGTGAGCGCATCACTGCCGTCGGCATAGTAGTTTGGCCGTCGCCCGCTGATTGCAAATCCCAGCCCCTCATAAAGCCGTCGGGCCGGCTCGTTGCTGGCGGCCACTTCCAGGTGAAGTTTTACGACAAGCCGTTCGCCGGCGCGGGCGATCGCGGCGGCCATGAGGTCGCGGCCGATGCCCTGGCGGCGCGCGGTCACGCCGAGGGTGATGATTTCGGCTTCGTCGGCGACGATGCGCAGGATCAGGAAGCCGCCGCGTTCGTCGACCAGGCCCAGCATGCCGGGCTGGCTCAGCAAAGTAAGGAACGTGTCGGTGGTCCAGGGGTCTTCGGGAAAGGCGGCGTGGTGCATGACCGCGATGGCGGGCGCGTGGACCAGGCGGGCTTCGATCATGCGGGCGGCGGGCGCAGGCCGGCGGGCGACTTGGCTTCCGGCGGGTCGACGTAGAGCGGCGTCGCGTCGCGGTACGGCAGGTGGGCGCGGCGGCGGGCGGCTGCGGCCAGCGCGACCCAGAGCGGATCGATCTGCCTTGCGTCTGTCAGCATGACATCGGCGCCGGTGGCGGCGAGCCGGGCGGCGGCGGGTGCGGCCGCGTCCCCCGCCAGCGCCACGGGCCCGGTATTGCGCGGCAGGTCTTCGTCGGCGAAGGCCTCAGCGGACCCGCCACGCATGAGAAAGAGCCGGCCGCGCCGGGCCCGGGCGGCGACCCAGAGCGTCCGTTGCAGGCCTGGCAGGCCCGCCGTGTAGGCTTCGAAGGCGGTGATGCCGTCGAGCGGCAGGCCGCGCGCCGCGGCGAAACCCTGGGCGAGGGCTATGGCGGTGCGCAGACCGGTGAAACTGCCCGGCCCGAGCGTGACCGCGACCTCCGTCAGGCCCGGTGTCTCGGCCGCCTCGGCCAGCAGCACCGGCAGCGTCGTGATCAGCCCCGGCTGGCCGGCGACGAAGCCGCGGAAGGGGATGCTGCCGTCAGCGGCCAGGACGGCGACGCCGGCAAGCGGGCCGGCGGCGTCGATTGCGAGGATGCTCAAGCCAGGATCGTGACGTCTTCGAACTTGTGCCGCGGCAGGCGCGGGAAGGCGGCTTGCGCCTGTTTCGAATGGCCGAGATTGATCAGGAAGTTGGACTTCCAGCCGTTCTGCGCAAAGAACGCGCGGTCGACCTTGGCTTTGTCGAAGCCCGACATCGGGCCGCAGTCAAAGCCCAGCGCCCGCGCCGCCATGATGAAGTAGCCGCCCTGCAGGGTCGAGTTGCGGAAGGCCGTTTCCTCGGCGAGGTCCGGGTTGCCGGAGAACCAGCTTTTGGCGTCGGCATGCGGAAACAGCGTCGGCAGATGCTGGTAGAATAGCGGGTCCTGCGCCACGATCACGGTCACCGGGGCGGCCATGGTTTTGTCGAGGTTGCCGGCGCTGAGCGCTGGTTTCAGTTTTTCCTTGGCCTCGGGCGAGCGCACGTACACGAAGCGCGCGGGCGAGCAATTCGCCGAGGTCGGCCCGAGTTTCACCAGGTCGTAGATCGCGGCAAGGTCGGTGTCGGTGACCGGGGTGTCGGCGTATTCCCAGATCGTGCGGGCCTCCAGGAACAGGGCGTTCAGGGCTGCGTCATCGATGGCCATGGCTCAAAACTCCGCTTTGATGGTCAGGCGGCCTGTGTAACCGACTGCACTTCCGGGATATAGTGTTTCAGCAGGTTCTCGATCCCGTGCTTGAGCGTCGCGGTCGAGGAGGGGCAGCCCGAGCAGGAGCCCTGCATCGTCAGGCTGACCACACCGTCGCGGAAACCGCGGAAGATAATGTCCCCGCCATCGCCCGCGACCGCGGGGCGGATGCGGCTGTCCAGGAGTTCCTTGATCTGTGCCACGATTTCAGCATCCGCCGGGTCGACGTCCTCGGCCTCGAGGGCGGCGTGTTCGCTCAAAATCGGCCGGTCATTCAGGAAATGCTCCATCAGCAGGCCGAGCACCTGGGGTTTCAGGACCTGCCACTCGGCGTCAGCGGATTTGGTGACGGTGACGAAGTCGCCGCCGAGGAAGACGCGGGCGACGCCGGGCAGGCCGAACAGCGCATCGGCGAGCGGCGAGAGCAGGGCTGCGTCTGCATCCGCGAAATCGGCCGTGCGGTTGCCCAGCACCTCGCGTCCGGGGAGGAATTTGAGGGTGGCGGGGTTGGGTGTGCCTTCTGTCTCGATGAACATGATGTGCGTCCTAGCGGCCAGTCGTTAAACAGGACCGCCATGGTCCTGTTCGTCAGGCCCCTAATTCGTACGAATTGGGGCGTTTGACAAGAGGTTGGTGTTTATCGCCAAGGCAAATCAGTATATTTACGAGTCGTAATGCTCCATCAGCGCCTGCTTGGCTCGGCCGAAGCTCTTCAAAAGATCATCGACATCATTCCAAGCCCTGTGTTTGTGAAGGATACCGATCATCGCTGGGTGCTCTTGAACGACGCCCTGGTGGCGATGATCGGCCGGCCGCGGGATGAACTGCTGGGCCTTAGCGATTACGACATATTTCCGCCCGAGCAGGCCGCCGTGTTCTGGGCGACGGATGACGAGGTTCTGCGAACGGGTCTGCCGAGTGAAAACGAGGAGCGCCTGACCGGCGCCGACGGCGAAGTGCGGCTGGTGGTGACGCGCAAGAACCTGCTGCGCGTCGGTCCCGAGCCCGCAACGATTTTTATCGTAGGCGTGATCTCGGACATCACGCAGTACCGCGAGGCGCAGGCGAAGAGCCATTTCTTGTCCCGCCATGACATGCTGACCGGTTTGCCTAACAGGCGGCTGTTTCACGAGCGGCTCCGCGAACTGGGCGAGCAGGCGAGCGGCGGGACTGACCGGTCCGCCGTGCTGCTGATCGATCTCGACGGGTTCAAGGCGGTGAACGATTCCTATGGCCATGCGGGCGGCGATGAGCTGCTGCGGGTGATCGGGGGGCGCCTTTCCGCCTGCGTGCGCGCCGGCGACACGATTGCAAGGCTCGGCGGCGACGAATTCGCGATTCTGTTGCGCGGCGCTGGCCTCGATGATACGGCGGTCAGGGTTGCCACGGAAATCTGCAAGGCGATCGCACTGCCGATACCGGTCGCCGGGTCCCAGACGCGAGTCTCCGCCTCGGTCGGCATCACCTTTTGCGAGGCGCCCTATGGGAAGCCCGAAGAGCTGCTGCGCCAGGCCGATGTCGCCATGTACAGCGTCAAACGCAGCGGCCGGCACGGCGTTCAGGTGTACGACCCGAGCCTCGAGGTCGCCGCGAGCCGGCAGCTGCACGCGGACATGCTGCGGGCGCTCGAACTGCACCAGCTGCACGTCGTCTACCAGCCGCTATGGAACCCGCCGGACGGTGAGCTGACCGGCTACGAGGCGCTGCTGCGCTGGGAGCACCCGCATCACGGCAACATCTCGCCCGGGATTTTCATCCCGATCGCGGAACAGTCCGGGCTGATCGGCGCCTATGGCAGCTTCGTTCTGAAGGCCGCCTGCGCCGCAGCGATGGAATGGCCGGACGCGGTGCGGGTTTCGGTCAATGTCTCGCCGCTCCAGCTGGTCGAGCACCGGCTTCTGGCGGAGGTGGAGGAGGCGCTGGCCCTGACGGGCCTGCCGGCCGCGCGCCTCGAGCTCGAGATCACCGAAAGCCGGCCTGCCCTCGATGAGGCCGGCGCGATGCGCTGCCTGCAGGAGGTGCGCGGCTCCGGCGTGCGCATTGGCCTCGATGATTTCGGCACCGGCACGGCCTCGCTCGACATGATGCACAGGTTCGGTTTTGACCGCATGAAGATCGACGGACGCTTCATTCGTGGTCTGCCGGAGGACAGGCGGGCACACGCGATCGTGCGCGCGCTGATCGCGCTGGCGCATGAACTCGGCGCGCTGGTCACGGCCGAGGGCGTCGAGCGCATGGAGCAGGCGTTTTCCCTGATGGAGCTCGGCTGCGACGAGATGCAGGGCTATCTGTTCGGCCACCCGAACGCCCGGGAAAGCATTCTCTAGGCCGGTGGGCGGTCCGGCCGCGCGCCGGGCGCGGCGCAGAGGCCTTATCATCACATTGAGTCTATTGTATCTGGCGTTTGGGTCAGAAATCGGTTCATATCGCAACGATGACGACTGAGCGACAGGTTTGGATTTGTTGGGAGCCCGGAATGGCGAGCGCTTGGGCTCTGATCACGGAAGCAGCCTGGCGAGGCTGGGGAGACCATTTGTTTTGAACGCCGATCCTACCGTCGATGCGCCCGGTGAATCCGAGCGGCTTGAGGCTCTGTACAAGCTCGGTGTTCTGGATTCCATGCCGGCTCAGGAATTCGATGAGATCGTCGCACTCGCCGCCGCGATCTGCGGGACGCCGTTCGGCCTGTTCTCGCTGGTGGACCGGGATCGCGTCTGGTACAAATCGGTCTTTGGCGGCCCGGGCGGGGAAGTTCCGCGCGATGCGTCCTTTTGCACCCATGCGATTCAGCATCCGGGCCTCACGCTGATCCAGGACGCGACCCAGGATCAGCGCGTCGCCGACAGCATTTTCGTTACGGGCGAGATCGGTATACGCTTCTACGCCGGCGTGCGGGTGCATGAGCCGGACGGCCATGCCGTCGGCGCGCTCTGCGTGCTTGACGACCGCCCGCGCGGCCTGACCGAACAGCAGATGAAGGCGCTGCGGATCCTGGGGCGCCAGGTCGAGGCGCATCTGCAACTGCTGGTGCGCCAACGGGAGCTCGAAGAGGCGCTGCGCTGGCAGCGCGAGGTCAGCCGGCATCTGGAGCAGGGCAAGCGCCAGCTCGAGGACTATCTCAACCACACCTCCAACATCGTCGCGCTGAAATCGCCCGACTTGCGCTATCTTTTCTATAACCAGCGCTTTGCCGACCATCATGGGATCTCGATGACGGCCTGGCTCGGCCGTACGGATGAGGAGATGCGCCCCGCAGCACTCGCCGAACAGGTCAGGCAGCATGATTTGTCGGCGCTGGACGGCAATCCGCTCATGATCACCCACACTGAGGCCGACGCCGCTGGGCAACAGCGGGTGCTGCGGGTCCATCATTTTACTTATGACGATGCGGCGGGCGGCAGGCTGATCGCCAACGCGGCGGTCGACGTCACCAACGAGGCCGCGCAGGAGGCAGCGCTTGCCGAGGCGAACCGCAAGCTCGCTTTGCTGAGCACGACAGATGCCCTGACCGCGATCACCAACCGGCGCGGGTTCGATGAGGCGCTGCTGCGCGAGTGGCGGAGAGCCGCACGGTCCGGGAACGGCGTGTCGCTGCTGCTGATCGACGTCGACCATTTCAAGCGCCTGAACGACGCCTACGGGCACCTCGCCGGCGATGAATGCCTGCGGCGGCTGGCGGGTTGCCTGCGCGACCATCTCGGCCGCGCCGGTGACCTCGTGACGCGCTATGGCGGCGAAGAGTTCACGGTGCTGCTGGCCGACGTGTCGGGCGAGCCGGGGAACGCCAAGGAGGTCGCAGAACACCTGCGCGCGGCCGTCGAGGCGATGGGCCTGACGCACCCGGATGGGACGGTGACCGTGAGCATCGGCGTCGCTACGACGCGGCTGGCGCAGGGCAAGCCCGAGGATCTGGTGCGCGCGGCAGACGAGGCGCTGTACCAGGCAAAGGCCGGCGGGCGGAACCAGGTCAGGGTCGCCGGATAAACTAAAAGCCCGAGCGTCGGCGCCAGTAACAAAAACTCTAACAATGCCGCTCCGGGGATCTGGCGGCTTCCCGGCACCCGGGAGCAAAGTTTTTTGCTTCTTTTGCTTACAAAAGAAGCGCTTCCTTACGCCTACGTATTCATCGCCTCAAAAAAATCGTTGTTGGTCTTAGAATACTTCAACTTATCCAGCAAAAACTCCATCGCATCCGTCGTGCCCATCGGGTTCAGGATACGCCGCAGCACCCACATTTTCGAGAGCGTGGATTTTTCGACCAGCAGTTCTTCCTTGCGGGTGCCGGACTTGGTGATGTCGATCGCGGGGAAGGTGCGCTTGTCGGAGAGCTTGCGGTCCAGGATGATCTCGGAATTGCCGGTGCCCTTGAACTCCTCGAAAATCACCTCGTCCATACGGCTGCCGGTATCGATCAGCGCGGTCGCGATGATGGTGAGGGAGCCGCCTTCCTCGATGTTGCGGGCGGCGCCGAAAAAGCGTTTCGGGCGTTGCAGGGCGTTCGCGTCCACGCCGCCGGTCAGCACCTTGCCCGACGAGGGGACGACCGTGTTGTAGGCGCGCGCGAGGCGGGTCACGCTGTCGAGCAGGATGACGACGTCGCGCTTGTGCTCGACCAGGCGCTTGGCTTTTTCCAGCACCATTTC
>Ga0116231_10010460_pt1 | contig 14934 bp, 11 predicted proteins | sample S1TSphgellanicum_2_FD_89695 | JGI IMG/M metagenome (GOLD analysis project Ga0116231, IMG submission 89695) | Host-associated microbial communities from peat moss isolated from Minnesota, USA - S1T2_Fd - Sphagnum magellanicum MG | ecosystem: Host-associated > Plants > Peat moss > Unclassified...
CGATAATCGAGCACGACGCAGTCGTACGGGCCTTCGGCCAGGAGCCGCGCGCCCTCGAGCGCCGACGATGCCTCGATCACGATGTACGAACAGGCTTTGTCGCCGCTCAGAAATCGCAGATAAGACTGGCGATCGATCAGATCGTCGTCGATGATCAGCAGCCGAAAGGGTCGCGCGATTTCTTGGGCGTCCTGCGCCGTTTTGGCCGATTCGAGCATGGGTTGACCTGGGAGTTGAATCCGTAGCACGAACACCATGCGTCATCGTTCGCGCCGAAGCCTTGATGCGCACCACAGTTTTCCCAGTGCGCATGAGAATGTGCGAACTGTGCGCGAGTACTCGTCCACAGCGCTACAGTTCCTGCCCCGGGTGGCCGACAAGCGTGTACCGAAACAGAGGAAGTTACGCGATGAAAACGGTACTGATGGTCGAAGATGATCCGAAGATTGCGCTCGCCTTCGGGGTTCGCCTCAAAGCGATGGGCTACACGGTGGTGACCGCCGGTGACGCGGTCAGCGCGGTGTCGCAGGTGCGCAAGTGCAAGCCCGATGTCGTGCTGCTCGACATCTCGCTGCCGGGCGGCGACGGGTTTCTGGTCGCGCAAAGGTTGAGCCACCTGGTCGAGACCTCGGCGACGCCGATCATTTTCATCACCGCGAGCCAGCGCCCCGACCTGCGCGAGCGGGCCATGCGGCTTGGCGCCGTGGCGTTTCTGCAGAAGCCGTTCCACGCAACCGAGCTTGCCGATGCAATCGAGTCGGCGCTGGCGCCGACCGACAAATGGCAGCCGTACATCGACGCGACCGCCGGAGGCTGAAAGCCTAGGTGTATAGCCGGATCAAGAGGCCCGCGATGCATGCGGGCTTGATCTCCCCCTCGCGTTCAACGGTGACGAGCCACTCGACGTGTGCCCCCGCCGCACTCGGCTTGAACTCGGCGAGGGTGACGCGCGCGCGGACCCGCGTGCCGACCTTGACCGCACCAGGAAAGCGCACACGAGTGAGGCCGTAGTTGACCACGAGTCGCAGGCCCTCGATGCGCAAGGCGCGATCGAGCAGGAACGGCAGCAGCGACAAGGTCAGAAATCCGTGCGCGATCGTCGTCTTGAACGGGGATTCGCGCTCCGCGCGCTGCGCATCGACGTGGATCCATTGGCGGTCGTTGGTCGCCTCGGCAAAGACGTCGATGCGCGCTTGGTCGATCTCGAACCACTCGCCCACGACCAATTCCTGGCCCGCCAAGCCAGCGAGTTCCTCGAGGTTGGGAACGACACGCATGCGATACTCCTTCTTCGGCTCACTATAACCGAGAACCTCGGTTCTGCCATCGGCCCGTGGCGTGCGATAATCGGGCCATAGGAGTGGGGTATGAGCGACGTCTACATTCTCGCGGCCGCGCGCACCGCCATCGGCAGCTTTGGCGGTGCATTGAAGGACTTCGCGCCGACCGATCTCGCCGCGCGCGTGACACGCGAAGCGATCCGCCGCGCCGGCATCGAGCCGGCCGCGGTCGGACATGTCGTGTTCGGTCAGGTCATCGCGACCGAGCCGCGGGACGCGTATGTGTCGCGCGTCGCCGCCGTCGAGGCCGGCATACCTTATGAGACGCCGGCGATGACGGTCAACCGGCTCTGTGGGTCCGGTCTGCAGGCGGTCGTCTCGGCGGCGCAGACGATTCTGCTCGGGGATGCGGATTTCGCGATCGGCGGCGGCGTCGAAGTCATGAGTCGCGCCCCGTTTCTCGCGCCCTCGATGCGCTTCGGTAAAAAGTTGGGCGATGCGGTGCTGCTCGACATGCTGAACGGCGCGCTCACGGATCCGTTCGGTCACGGTTTGATGGGCGTGACCGCCGAGAACATCGCGGCGCGCTTTCACGTCGACCGCGCCAGCCAGGATAAGGCGGCGCTCGAGAGTCAACGGCGTGCGGCGGCCGCCATCGCCTCGGGCCGGTTCGTCGAACAGATCGTGGCCGTCGAGAGCAAGGCTCGCGGCAAGCTCACGAGTTTCGCGGTCGACGAGCACGTGCGCGGCGAGATCACGCTCGAGGAACTCGGCAAGCTGCCAACCATCTTCAAGAAGGAGGCGGGTACGGTCACGGCAGGCAATGCTTCAGGGATCAACGACGGCGCGGCGGCACTGGTGCTCGCGGGCGAACCGACACTCGGCCGGATCGCGCAGCGGCCGCTGGCGCGTCTCGTCGCCTACGCGCACGCGGGAGTCGATCCCGGCATCATGGGAATGGGACCGGTACCGGCGACGCGTCTCGCCTTGCGGCGGGCCAAGCTCGATGTCCGGGACATCGACGTGGTCGAGGCCAACGAGGCGTTTGCGGCCCAGGCCTGCGCGGTGACCCGCGAGCTCAACTTGGATCCGGCCAAGGTCAATCCGAACGGCAGCGGCATTTCGCTCGGTCATCCGATCGGCGCAACCGGCGCAATCATCCTCACCAAGCTGATCTACGAACTGCGCCGTACCGGGGGCCGCTACGGACTCGCGACCATGTGCATCGGCGGCGGTCAAGGGATCGCGCTGATCATCGAGAACTGCTCGTAGTGAGTCTGCGTGTGTCGCGGGGCCGCTAGCGCAGGCGCAGCTTCTCGCCGTAACCGGTCAGTTCCAAGTAGCCGCGACCCACCTCCGTGCCGTTCTCGAGCGCACGCACCGCGCCCTCCCAATAGATCGCTCCGGTCGACAGGCGGGTGTCGTTTTCCTGGTCATCGAGCAGCGGCTCGAGGGCGAAGCGGCGCGCGCCGGCGCGCACCTGCCAGGCGACCGGATAGCCGATGCCCGTGCGCGGCGACACCCAGTGTCGCTGCGGCGTAAAGACAACCTCCTCGGGCGCCAAGATTTGCAGTCGGCCGTCGGCGCCGCGCAGGCTGCCCCCGGACCAGCGGGCGGTGCCGTCAGCGCCGCGAATCTGAAACGCCATGAGCGCCCCGCCGTCGCGCAAGTTGATGCCGATCCAATCCCAACCGACCGCTTCTGGATCCAGATATTCGCTGGACCATTCGTGGTCCAGCCACGCTTCGCCCGTGACCTCATCGCCGTGGCCGGCCCGCGTGATTCGGCCCGTGACCGCGAGGTGCGGTTCGCTGTAGTAATAGCTCGCTGCCGCCGGGTCGGGGCCCTTGCGGCTCACGCCGGCCGTGCCGTTCAGCATCGGCGATTGGGTCGGGGTGAAGCTCAGGTCCATCGTGAACTCGGTGCCATCGATGTGCGCCGCGTAACCGGCAGCCCCGCGGGCCAGAGTCCAGGAGCCCACCCAGACGTCGGTATTGCCGACGCGTGCCTCGGCGAGTCCGAATCCGGCCCGCTCGACGCGCTGATCTTGCCAGAGCCGGCCGCGTCGCGGATCACTGAGCGCGGCGTGTCCGATGATCAGTTGACGCGGCGTGAACGCACTCGGATTGTCGCCGTGCAAGTTGAGTCGCGTACCAAAGAACGTCACTTGGAAGCCGAGAGATTCCCCGCCCCGGGTCGTGAGCCAGCCGGTCGCATACCACCATTCGGTGCGAAACAACGGATGGCTGCCGTAATCCCGCGGCAACTCGATCTCTTGGCTGGCAAGGACCGGCGCGTAGGGCGCGGTCGCCGCGGCGCTTGCATCGCGGGGCTGCGCAATGACCGGCAGCCCGGTGAGCTGCATCGCCGCCACGATGAGTGCCGCCACGACCCGAGCTGCTGCGATCCGCGCCGCTGCGATCCGCGCCGCTGCGATCCGCGCCACAACCATGCGTCGCGCGGCGACCGGTTTCACCAATCCTCCCGCACGGCGCGCACCGCATCATCGGCGACGGCCGCACGCCCGCTCCAGATCGCCGTGATCGCCGCGGCGGCGATCAGCACCAGACTTACCACTCCGAGTTGCCAATACGGAACGGCCAGATCGATGCTCCAGTTGAATGATTGTCGGTTGATCACGTAGACCAACACGAGACTCAAGATGCCGCCGAGTGCGAGACCGTAGATGACACCAAAGATGCTGAGCAGGATGCCTTCGTCGGCGAGCAATCCCACGACCTGGCGGCGCAGCATCCCAATGTGCCGCAACATGCCGAACTCGGCCCGCCGTGCGAGCGCGGTGGAACTCGCCGCGAAGCTCACGCCCGTGAGTCCGATCACCACCGCGATGGCCTCCAGCGCATAGGTGATCGCGAACGCCCGATCGAAGATCTGCAGCGAGCGCTCGCGCACGACCGTGCTGGTCATGACTTCGAACGCGTCCGGACGGGCGAAGGTGGCCCGCACGGCCGCAACGGCCGCCGCCGCATCGGCGCCGGGGCGCAGCCAGAGCGATGCCTCGGTCGCATCGGGATCTGCGGTCGCGGCAGAGTAGGTGGCCCGATCGATCACGATCGTGCCGGTGTTGCGCGCGTAATCGCGCCAGATGCCGGCGACGTAGAAGCGTCTCGGCCGGCCGCCGAGGGGTATCTCGATCGTCTGGCCGAGCCGATAGCCGTACAGATCCTCGAGAGCCTCGGATATCCATGCGGGTGCGCTGCCGTCGGGCGGTGCCGCAGCCGCCGCGCGCAACAGCGGCAATTGCTCACGCATACGGCCCGGCAGCAGATCGCGCGCGATCAGGGTCACGGGAGCCCGCGCGGCATCGAGCTGAATCTGACGAGTGCGGCGAAATTCGACGCGTGCCGCGGCCGGCAGCGCCACCAGCTTGGCTTGCGCGGCCGGAGGCAAATAGGCCGTATCGTTGCCGAAAGGGACCCGCAGCTGAATGTCGGCGGGCAGGACCTTGCCCAGCCACTCCTCGAAGGAAACTCGGAACGAATACACCATGATCGCCATCGCGACCATCAGACTGAAGCTGACGATGATCGCCGCAAGGCTCAAGGCCGACAGGCCGACGTTCTCGCGCAATTGCGCGATCGCGGTATCGAAGACGACCCGGCCTGAACGGGGCGCCCTGCGCAGCACGTACACGGTCAAAGTCGGCACGAGCAGGATCGCGCCGAACAGCAGCAGGGCGACGGCCGCGTAGCCGAAGATCGGAAGATTGTGGATCGGCGGCAAGCACGCCATGACCGTGCCGCTGACGAGCGACAACAGGCCGCTCCAGGCCGCCGACTTCGCGATGCCGCCGTAATCCTCATCGGCGCCCTTGAGGGCGCGCGCCGGCGGCTGGCGCGCCGCGCTACGCGCCGGCAGCCACGCGCCTGCGGCGGCGACACTCGTGCCGATGGCGAAAAACGCCAATAGCGATCCGGGTGCGGCGCGCAGTGAGGTGCCCACGACGTGCAGGCCGCCGTTGCCCACATCGCCATTCAGCACGCGCAGGATCGCCGCCGCTACAGCCACGCCCGCGACGACGCCGAGTACCGCGCCGACCGCGCCCAAGGCCGCGCCTTCGCCGATCAGCGCACGCTGCAACTGGCCGCGCGTCACACCCAACGCGCGCAGCAAGGCCAGAGACTTGCGCCGCCGCAGCACCGACAGCGACTGGGTCGAGAACACGAGAAAAGCACCCGTCCATAGCGCCACGAGCGCGAGCATGTTGAGATTGACGCGATAGGCCCGGGTCACCGTGACCGCGCGGTCCCGTTCCACCTGCGGTGCGACGGCGAGCACGCCGGGCGGCAGGCTGCTCGCAATGCTGCGCCGAAAGTCCTCGACGTCGGTGCCGGACGGCAGGGACAAATCGATGCGATTCAAGCGACCGAGACGGTCGAAGGTCCATTGGGCCGCGGCGATATCCATCAGACCGAGCGGTTGCGAATAGGTGTCCGCGGAGAGTACGCCGAGCACCCGCAAGGGCTTGGCCTGATCGCCGACCGTGACCTGCAGCGTGTCACCGCGATGCAGCCCTAAGTCCTGCGCCGCGGCGGCGCTCAGATACAAGCCGTCACCGCCAAGGAACTCGAGCAGATTCGCGCCGATGTCGCCGATCAGTGCGGGTTGCAGAGCTCCGGCGCGTAAGGGATCGAGGCCCAATATTTTCAGCGGATCCCGCCGCCCAGGTAGCGCGGCATCGAGTTCGAGTACAGGACTCGCGATGGCGATGCGCGGGTCGCGCGCCAGCCGCACGAACAAGTCTTCGGCGAACCCTTCGCGCGGACCGCGCACGACGATACCCGCCTCGCCAACGAGTCGTTTCGTCGCTTGCGTGAACTCGCCGAGCGCCGCCACGTTGACCAGATAAACGGATGCCGCCAGCGCGACACCGAGCGCGATCGCGATCACGGTGGTGAGCAGGCGACCCGGCTGCTCGCGTAATTGCGATAGCAGCAAGATGCTCCAGACGCGCCCGGCGCCCGGGACGGCCGGTCTCACCGGCGCTCTGCCAAGGGGGTCAAACCGCGTGCATCGAGCATGAGAATACGATCGGCCGTGTCGGCGGCGGCGCGCGAATGGGTGATCAGGATGCCGGCACCGGCATTCGCCTTGACCTGATCGCGCAACAGGGCGAGGGTTTGCGCCGCACTCTGCGGATCGAGGTTGCCCGTCGGCTCGTCGGCAAGCACCAGGCGCGGACGATGGATCAGGGCGCGGCCGATCGCGATCCGTTGGACCTCGCCGCCGGAGAGTTCTCGCGGCAGTCGGGCGGCGAGCGCGCCAATGCCGACCGCGGCGAGCATGTCCGCCGCTCGCCGCCGCCGCTCGCCCTCCTCGACGCCGAGCAGTTCCAGCGGCAGCGCCACGTTTTGTTCCACGCTCAGATAGGGCAGCACATGGAACGCTTGGAACACGAAGCCGATTGCCCGGCGACGCAACAGGGTCGTCGCATCATCGTCGAGCGCGCTCAAATCCTCGCCCTCGAGCAGCACGCGGCCGGAGTCGGGACGATCGAGACCCGCGAGCAGATTGAGCAGCGTCGATTTCCCGACTCCGGACTCGCCCATGATCGCGAGGTATTCGCCCCCGTGCAGCGATAAATTCAAGCCCTCGAAAATCGCCGGGCGATCGGCTCGATAACGCTTGGCAAGGCTGTCCAGCCGCAGGACGGGGATTTCAGCCACTGCCGCCCTCGTCGCTGCCCGCGCGCGCCCTCAGGCGGCGTCCACGCCGATGACCGCTTTGACCTCGAGAAAGTCGCGCAGGCCGTGTTCGCCGTACTCGCGCCCATTGCCCGACATCTTGAAGCCGCCGAACGGCGTGCGCATGTCTCCGGAGTTGCCGTTCAACGAGACTTGCCCGGCCCGGATGCGGCTGCCGACGCGCCGCGCCCGCAGGTTGTCCTGCGACCAAACGTAAGCGGCGAGCCCATAGGGGGTGTCGTTGGCGATCTGGATCGCCTGCTCCTCTGTTTCATAGGGCAGGATGCACAGCACGGGTCCAAAGATCTCTTCGCGCGCAATGGTCATCTGGTTGTCGACGCCGGAGAAAATCGTGGGTTTGACAAAGTAACCCTTGGGCAGGCCGTCCGGGCGTCCAGCGCCGCCGCACAGCAGACGCGCACCCTCGGCGATACCCTTCTCGATATAGCCCTCGACGCGCTCGAATTGCAGCTTGGAGACCACGGGTCCTACATTGGTGCGCTCGGACGCGGGATCCCCGACCACCACACCGGCGGCGACCCGCAGCGCGATTTGCTCGACTTCCGCGAGTCTCGCGGCCGGTACCAACATGCGCGTCGGGGCGTTGCAGGATTGGCCTGAGTTCTGAAAGACGTGCAATACGCTCTGCTTCACCGCCTTTTCGAAATCCGCGTCGTCGAGCAGCACGTTCGGCGACTTGCCGCCGAGTTCCTGATGCACGCGCTTGACCGAAGCCGCGGCCGCCTTGGCGACTTCGGTACCGGCGCGCGTCGAGCCGGTGAAGGACACCATGTCGATATCCGGGTGCGCGGCGAGTGGCGCGCCGACGTGGCTGCCGTCGCCATTGACGAGATTGAAGACGCCCGCCGGTACGCCCGCTTCATGCATGACCTTTGCCCAAAGGATCGCGCTGAACGGCGAGTACTCCGAGGGCTTGAGGACCATCGTGCAACCGGCCGCGAGCGCCGGCACGACTTTGGCCGCCACTTGGTTCATCGGCCAGTTCCAAGGTGTGATCAAAGCACAGACGCCAACCGGCTCCTGCACCAGCCGGATGCTGCCGTGCGCCTCCTCGAACTTGAAGGTCTTCAATACCTCGATCATGGCGCTGATGTGGCCGACGCCGATCCGCGTCTGCGAGCCCTTGGCGAGCGTGATCGGGGCGCCCATCTCGATCGAAATCGCCTCGGCGATTTCGTCGTAATGCGCTTTGTAGGCGGCGAGAATCCGCTCCATCAGCGCGAGGCGCTCGGCGGGCGTGGTGTGCGAATAAGTCTCGAAAGCGCGTTTGGCGGCCGCGACCGCCCGATCGACATCCGTGCCGCTGCCCATGGAAATCACGCCTGCCGGCGCCTCGGTAGCCGGATTGATGACCGTGAACTCTTGCGCTACCGCGGGATCTACCCATTGCCCGTCGATGTAGAACTGCCGATTGTCATAAGTCATCTCGATGTCCTCGCAGAATGGCTACCATGACGTCGTATTCTACCCGCGGATGCGAGCCGGCGCAGTGCCGCTTATCATCGGGTCGGAGTGCCGGAGCAAATGATCATGGGGCGGTTGGCGGTGTGGATGTTGCTGCTGCTCGGCGCTGTCACCTCGCTCGCCGCGACACGCGAGTCGGATCCCGTCGCGCGCGAACCTCCGGCGCTCGGACCGCAGGCGCAACGCATCATCGTCGGCTTTCGCGCAACGCCCGACAACGCGGTCACGAAGTTCGTGCGGCGCCGGGCCGTCGCCGTCGCCGTGGTGCAGGCAAACACCACTGCCGCGGACGTCGCCGCCTTGAGGCAGCGTACGCAGACACCAATCGCCGGCTCGCGCCAACTGACGCCGAGCATGCATCTGCTCCTGCTGCCGCAGATGCTGTACGGCGACGCGGTGGCGACGCTGCTCGCACGGCTGCGTGCCGATGCAGCCGTGCAATTCGCCGATATCGACGCGCGCCGCCACGCCCTCGCGATACCGAACGATCCGCTGTTCCAGCCAACGCCCGACGCGACGTCGCCCGCGAGCGGGCAATGGTACTTGAATACGCCGAGTGCGACGCCGGTCGTGCTGGAGGGAAATTCCACCGTCGATCTCGCCGCCACCGACGCGGTCTCGGCCTGGAACATCGCCACCGGCAGCACCGGAATCGTGGTTGCCGACGTCGACACCGGCGTGCGTTTCGATCATCCCGACCTGTTACGGGCGGGACCCACGAGTCTCGGTGCCGGCTACGGCGGTCGGCTGCTGCCGGGTTACGATTTCGTCGGCGAGGATTATTCCTCGAGCGGCAGCCCCCTGGGAACCTATTTGATCGCGAACGACGGTGACGGTTGGGATCCGGACCCTTCAGATCCCGGCGATTGGATCAGCAGCACGGATCTGTCGAACGCATTGTTCTCGGGCGATCAGGCGGCGGCGAGCAGCTGGCACGGCACGCGCGTGGTCGGCGTCTACGGTGCGATCACGAACAACGCCACCGGGATTGCCGGGATGAGTTGGGGCGCTTGGATCTTGCCGGTGCGCGCCCTCGGCAAGGGCGGCGGCTACGACTCCGACATCCTTGCGGGCGTGCAATGGGCCGCGGGACTCCCGGTCGCGGGCGTGCCCGACAATCCGTATCCCGCCGACATCATCAATCTCAGTCTCGGCGGCAGCGGCGCCTGCCCGAGCGATTATCAGACGGTGCTCGGCGAAGTCACCGGCAAGCTCGGCATTCTGGTCGTCGCGGCCGCCGGCAACGGCGGTGCGCCGGGCGCATTGGCACCCGTCACGGCACCGGCCAACTGCAGTCCGCTCGTGGCCGGGCTGATTGGCGTGGCGGGAGTGCGCAACGTCGGCACGAAGGTCGGCTACAGCAGTTTCGGCGCCGAGGTCGGTATATCGGCACCCGCGGGCAATTGCATCCAGACCAGCGGCGACTGCCTGCGCTCGATCGATACGACCACGAATCTAGGCACGACCGTTGCCGCTGCCGCGAGTTACACGAACGAGGCAAACGTCAATCTCGGCACGAGTTTCGCGACGCCGATCGTCGCCGGCATTGCCGCGCTGATGCGCTCGGTGAATGCGAACCTCTCGCCGGCACAACTGGTCGCGCGGCTCGAGACCAGCGCGAGCGCCTTTCCGGCGAACACCGGGGGGTTGCCCGTGTGCCCCAGTAACGATCCGAGCTCGGGCGAATGCGCTTGTCCGGCCGCGGGGCAATGCGGTTCCGGCATGGTCAATGCCCGCAGCGCGGTGCTCGCGGCGGCGCGGCCGATCGGCGTGATCGCCATCCCAAAGCCGATCAGGGTCGGCAGCGTGCTCGACGCCGGCGGCAGCGTCGCCGCCTGCGATCCGGCGACCTTGTCGAGCGCCGCGCCCACGCCGCTGCAGATCGCAAGCTACGCCTGGACCGCCGTGCCGCGCGGGCTGATCACGGCGGGTGCCGCGACGCCGACGGTGACGCTCGATCCGAGCGGCGGTGGGACGCTGACCTTGACCCTCACCGATACCGCGGGCAATGTCGATATCGAGACAGTGACCCTGGCCGACAGCGGCGGCGCTTACCTCGCGACCAGCACGGCGCCGACGGTGCCATCCGGCACGAGTGCGACGGCCTGTCCAAGAGCGCTCGCCGTGACGCCTTTGGCACCGACCCTGGCCTTGTCGTTCGTGCCCGCGACGGTCGCGACCGGTGCCGGCTCGATCTTGACCATCACGCTCAGGAACCAGAATGCCTTCGCGCTGACGCAGTCGAGTTTCACTGCAACGCTGCCCGCCGGCCTCACGATCGGCGCGCCGGCGACCGGTACGACCACGTGCGGCGGCGCGCAACTGGTGGCGAGCTTCGCGCCGAGCTCGATCGCGCTCGCCAATGCCAATATCCCGGCCGACGGCAGTTGTTCCGTGACGGTCCCGGTGCGCGCCGCTGCCGCCGGAAACTACACCAGCACGCTCGCCGTGAACGCCTTGCAGACCGCGCCCGCGGGCGGCAACGTGGCGACGGCCGCGGCGAGCCTCAAGGTCACGGCACCGAGCGCTGGCGGCGGCGGCGCACTCGCCTGGGGCGAAACGGCTGCGGCGGCCGCCCTCGCGGCGGCGGCGGCCCGGCGGCGCCGCGGACTCTCGGCACGGCTCGCGCCTGCGATTTAAGCGACCTCGGCCCGCATGCTTTCCACCTCCCGATCGAGCGGCGGCAGGCTCACTTTGAAGCGCGTCTCCTTGCCGGCTTCGCTCGCGAGCGCGATCTTGCCGTGGACGTCATGGACATAGCGGCGGACGAAGGCGAGGCCGGCGCCGTTGGTCGCGGCAGCGTCACTCGGCGCGAGCGTCGAATAGCGCTCCTGGAAGATCAGCTTGATGGCCTGACGGTCGCGCAGTCGCGCGGCCGCCTCGCCCGTGATGAGTTCCCGTTCGACGGCGATTCGTCGCACCTGCGCCGGGTCGAGGCCACGGCCATCATCGCGGAAGCGCAGCTCGAACGTGCCGTCCGGCAGTGCGTTGAACTGCAAGGACAGACCGCCCTCCGGCTGTTTGCCGAGGCGTTCGCGCTCCTCGGCCGGTTCGATACCGTGGATTACGGCATTGCGGATCAATTGAATGGCGATGTTCTTGACCGTCGCCTGGTATGCGGCCGGCACCCTATGCAGGCCGATGCAGCTCAACACCACCGGTCGCGAGTACTCGTCGGCGACCAGCGCGGTCAGGGCGCGGAGCGTGGCCTCGAGGCTGCCCGCGGGCGCCGCGCTCGGCATCGTCGGCTGCGCCGGTGGCTTCACCACCGTCCTCGTCAAGGAACGCAGTTGTCGATATTGACCGAACAGTGCGTCGAGCAAGACGGCCAGCGGGAGGAAATCGTTGCCGCTGAGGCTGTCGCGGACGCGCAGATCCTGGAGCGATTCCTCGAACGAGCGTGCCGCCGCTTCCATCGCGCTGAGATGCAGAGACTCCGCGGCCCGCCGGATCTCGGCGACCTCGGCGCAGATGGCCTCGAGCTTTTGTCGGAAGACCTCCTGTTCGCGCGCCGGCTGCTTCAGGATTTCATTGACCGCCTGCATCGCGCTGCCGCTGCGTTGCACGGCGGCGGCGAATTGGCTGCTGCCGACCCGCATCACGCTCTGCAGGACGTCCTTCTGCAGGGCGAGTTGCGCGCGCAAGTCGAGGATCTCGGGATGGGCGTCGGCGAGTTGCGGTCGCAGATCCTCGAGCTCCTCGCTCTGTCGCTTGAGCAAGGTACGGTCGGTGACCCGTGCCAGCCAGGACTGTGGCTGGCCGGGGATGTCGAGAGGGAAAAAATCGAAGGCGTAGCGGGCGACGTCGACGCCGCCGTCCGCGCGCGGCAGATACACCTCCACCTCCCGCATCGCCGGCATTGCCGCACACTCGGCGCTGGTGCCGGCGTGGCGCATTTTGGCGAGCGCCGCACCGATGTCGGCCAGGGTTTGCGCATCGACGATCGGGCAGAGAAGTCGCTCGAAGCTCAGATCGGCGAAATCCCGCCGCCGGAACAGCGTCGCCATCGCGCGCGAAACGGGCGGCAGGATCCGGTCGCGGGCATCGAGGACGAAGACGCCCTGACTGACATGATTGAGGATCACCTCGAGCATGCGGTTGCCGGCGCTCTGCAATGCTTCGAGTTGCTTCTCGTGCTGTTTTTTCGAGATGAACATGAACTTCAGCCTGCCAAATGCGTCGCGCTTGCGGCTGTGACGCCGTTCACAGCCTTCATGCGACCGCCACGAGTCCCGGATCGAGATCGGCGAGCAATGCATCGGCCGAGGCGTAGCGCGCATTCGGGTGCTTCGCCATCAGTCGATCGAGCACCGGCTGTTGTGCCGCGAGATTGTGCGGCAGGCGCGGGATCGGCGAGGAGGTATGCTGGGCCATGACCCCGAGCGCGCTGACGCCGGTATAGGGTTTTTCACCGGTCAGCATCTCGTAGAACATCACGCCGAGACTGTAGAGGTCGGTGCGGCTGTCGACGGCCTGGCCCTGGGCCTGCTCGGGACTGATGTAATAGGGCGAACCGAGTACCTGGCCCACTCCCGTCACGGCGCCTGCGTCGACGGCCCGGCGCGCCAAGCCGAAATCGATCAGTACCGGCGCGTTGTCCTCGCGCAGCATCACGTTTGCCGGCTTGAGGTCGCGATGCAAAATCCCGAACACGTGAATGACCCGCAGCGCCGCGGCGATCGTGCGCAAGTAGTAGATGGCCTCGGCGACGCTCACCGGATTGCGCAGTCGTTCGCGCAGATCGCCGCAGGGAAAATACTCCATGGCGAGGTACAGCCGCTCGGGAAGGCTGCCGAAATCATAGATTTGTGCGATCGACCGGTGCGCGACGCTGGAAATGATTTCGTACTCGCGCTGAAAGCGTTCCGCATCTTCGCGCTCTCGCTGCCGCTCGCCGCGGCGCATGACTTTGAGCACGACGTCGCGCCGCAGGCGCTCGCTGCGCGCAAGGTAGACGCAAGAGAAATTGCTCGTTGCGATCTCTTTGACGATCTGATAACCGGGAACGGCCAGTTTGGTCTGCTCGGCCGGGTCCTCGGCGAGCGCCACGGCCACGCCTTCGGTCTCCCCACGCCGCCGAGTGGCCTCGCCCACCGCCATGAGCAGCGCCTCGCGTGTCAATCCGTTGACCGGCAAGTAGTCTGCCGCACCGCTTTTCAGCGTCCGCACAGCCGTCCACTCGTCGCCGCGCTCGGCGAGCACGATGCAGTGGAGTCCGCTGCGCGCCTGCAGGATCAGGCGCAGCAGGTCGACGCCCCGGCTTGCCGTCGCTTCGCTGCCGAAATCGATTTGCAGGACGACCGCATCCGGCTCGCTGTCCGCGATGATGGTGCCGATCAGGGCGCTCTGGCGTGGGTCCAGGGTCCTGACCCGCGCCTCCGGCCAGTGGCTGGTCACGTGGTGAGTCATCCATTGCAGCCGCTTTGGTTCGCCTCCGACCACGAGCAGCACCGGCGCATTTGACCGACTGTCAACCATAGAAGGCTCGTCATTTTTTGTCCAATGGTGCAATGTACGGGCGACACAGCGAAATATATGTGCGAGAACTCTGGAAAATTGCATCCAGTGCCTCCATGACGGGCTCCTCAGGAGCACAATATTCAACCTTTTGGGCGAGGTAGGGATTACATGGGCAGTATCAGAACCTGGTCGCTGGCTGCGGTTGCGGCGGTGCTCGTGGTGGTCGTGGTGCATCAGCGCTCCAATGCTGAAGCGAATGCGGCCCGCGGCGCGGACACGGGCGCGGTGGCTGCTGCGCCGACGAGCCCTTCGGTCGTGAGTGCGGCTCCCGTACACGTGACCGGTTTGCCGGATTTCTCGGAACTCGTCGCGCAGAGCGGTCCTTCGGTCGTCAATATCAGCGTGGTCGAGAAGCCTGACAAGGACGGCGGCGGCGGCGATGACCCACTGTCACAGTTCTTCCGGCATCAACTGCCGAACGGTCATGCCCCGGTCATGCCGCCCGCCCGCGGTATCGGTTCCGGTTTCATCATCAGCGCCGACGGGTATATCTTGACCAATGCGCACGTGGTCGCGGATGCCGCCACGGTCATCGTCAAGCTCACCGACCGGCGTGAATTTCCGGCCAAGGTCATCGGCGTGGACAAGCGCAGCGACGTGGCCTTGATCAAGATTGCCGCCACCGGTTTGCCGGCGGTGCATTTTGGGGATTCCGACCGCTTGCGTCCCGGCCAGTGGGTGATCGCGATCGGCTCGCCGTTCGGATTCGCCAACAGCGTCACCGCGGGCGTGGTCAGCGCAACCGGCCGTCCCTTGCCGGACGAGAACTACGTGCCCTTCATCCAAACCGATGCGGCCGTCAATCCGGGCAATTCCGGCGGTCCTCTATTCAACATGGACGGCCAGGTGATCGGGATCAATTCTCAGATATACAGCCGCACGGCGGCTACATGGGCATGTCCTTCGCGATCCCGATCGACCTCGCTCTGAACGTCAAGGATCAA
>Ga0116231_10010462_pt1 | contig 14930 bp, 14 predicted proteins | sample S1TSphgellanicum_2_FD_89695 | JGI IMG/M metagenome (GOLD analysis project Ga0116231, IMG submission 89695) | Host-associated microbial communities from peat moss isolated from Minnesota, USA - S1T2_Fd - Sphagnum magellanicum MG | ecosystem: Host-associated > Plants > Peat moss > Unclassified...
GGGCCATAGCAGTGAGTGTGAGTACGTCAGGCCTCATAATTTGTGCGTTCTATTTTTAGACGCACAAAATGCACCAAATAAAGATGGATGCACAACTTTGACCAAGGGAGAATGCACAAATTAGCTTATTTTGTTTGATTTGTGCGAACGCACAAATTTATGAGGCCTGGTTTTATGTGATGATTATAATATGGTAGAAAACAAATGGGATAAATCATTTATTTGTGATAAAGCAATTTCAAACAAGGAAATAATGGCTTAGGATGTTTTTAAACAATCACTAGGGATGAAAACATGCTTGCACATTTTAATAGGATTTATCCCTAAATTTTTAAAATCTTGACCATGTAGTAAAATTTCACAATATTAAATCAAAAGTGAAAATGTGTGTTTTGACCACCTTCTTATCTCTTTGCATAATGAAATTGCAAAAGGAGTCTAAGGGGAAATCGTATGCCAAAAACCTAAAAGAAGTTGAATCCTACATTCAAGAGATGTGGAACCAATTGCCAATTATTGTCCCTTCTTTCCAAAAATGAAAATGATAATAAGGTTTTATAAGGTTTTTGCAACAATAAAACATAATAATTTCAAGAAATAAAGGCTGAGTTGGGGAAAATTCAAATGCAACCACAAAATAAAACAAATAATTTAATCTTCCAACAAAAGATGGTTGACATTTGAAAGCAAATGGAACAAATAGAAAACATCAAATTAGCAAGAAGAGAAATTTGGTCCAAAATCAAGTCAAAAATTAAAGGAAACACAAAGGCAAAAGAATTTTTTTCAACCGTTAGAGAAAAACCTCAAAAATCTTTGATCTATAGCTTAAATAATGGGGTTAAGTAGGTTGTAACTAAGTAAAAAACCATGGACCAAATTTGCATGAAATTTTATGAAAAAATGTACAAAGCTCCACATCACAAACTTATTAGGTTTCATAGGTTTGTACAAATTTGATGCAAAATTTTGTTTTCATAGGTTCATACAAAAATTGCATGAATTCCATGCTATGGATGATATAAATGATATTTGTACATATTCAATATCTTAAATATTGAAATAGATGAGATTTTTTTAATGACATACATGAATGTTCATGTTTAATATAAAAAAATCACATAGTTTTATGCAAAATTACATCATGATAATTGCATAGATTTAGTTAAAATGTAAATCATCCATCACATCAAAACATCATAAGTAGAAAAGACACATCATTTATATTTTCAAAAAAATACATTTTCATGCCATTTTTACACTTTGAAGCCCATGAATTTTATATAAACATCTTGTTTTACAAATTTCACACAAATTCCATCAAACTTTTGTGATATTGAAAGTTTGTGATGCAATAAAAACACATGAATTGAAGAATTAACTAGTAAAATGTTAAACTTGATGTTATATAGGTTCATTGATAAAATGAAATAGGCCTTAACAACACCTATTTTAGATAAGGAATTAAAAGGAAAATTTAACATCTTTGCTAAAAATAAACATCACAAATTTAGCATGTGATGAATTAATAATAAAAATCATGTGAATTTCGTTGATTCATAGGTTCATACATTTTACACATGAATATCATGTGTTGAAAACATGTTTGACACATGGATAAATGTGTTGACAAATGAAACACAAATTTATGAATGAACAAATGTCACATGAATTTCACATCTTTTTATAAATGTGTGTCAAATGTGTTTTCAAAGCATGATATAAGTGCATGAAATGTGAAAATTATGAATGAATAAATTTTGCATAATTTCCATTACAAAACATGAGATATTAAGTTTTTGATGGGCCCCCAAGATTGGATGGGGTCCTTATAAAGTTCTACCACCATTTTTGGTACTTAATTAGATCATATTTTTATAAGATATATTGTAACAAGCCATGGAGGAAAGGAAATCACCCAACAATGTTGGTTTCATCGCCTTAATTTTCAAATTTGGAAATATAAATAAGTTAAACAATTGGTGGTCTATAATGTTACAAAATGCAGCTTTAACAATCATTATTAAGGCCTTACAATTTCAATCACAACACCATATAATGCATATTATCATTAAACAATGACCAATCAACCTTTCTACCATTAAAACTCATTTTGACAATGTGTTTTTCACACTTGAAACAATTGATTGAACAATAAGATTTAACCCACCTTTGGTGTTATTACAACAAAATTTTACCAAGGCTTATGATAAGGTCAGTTGGGTTTTTTTGTTTAATACCATGGAGAGATTAAGGATGTTTCAAGAATTTGTCAACCTTGTTAGCCTTCTAATAAAGGATGTAAAGACAACAATGTGTGTCAATGGGAACATCACCCCCTATTTCCATGTACATAAAGGTGTAAGGCAAGGTTGCCCATTAACACTTTAGGTTTTCTTGATAATGGGAGAGATTTTTAATATAATGTTCAATGGGGTAATGAAAATAAGGAAGGTAAGAGGGATCGAAAATGCTTAATTCAAAAGGTTAACAAATTCTTTTAGAATATTTTAATGATACTATGTTGGGGACAGAAGACAACCTTCACAATGTGGTCGGCATTTTGAACCAATTCCTTGAAATCTTAAGGTTAAAACTTGATTGGGAAAAAAATGTTGCCCAAAAGGCATCCCAAGCTTAGTTGGGTTGACAAACTGACGTGGAAATGGATTTGAGAAAAAAATTCTTTAAGCTTCTAGGTACTCCCTTTAGATGGACTTGGAGATTAAGGACATGGATGAGTTTATCATAAAATGATTGAAAAAGAAATTCAAATATTGGTTTTTAGTCTAGCTACCCCTTGTTAACAAAACTTTCACTATCAATTTAATGTTAGTGTTTTCATTATGGTTTTTCTTCAATGTTTGAAGGGGGCCTCAAAAAAGGTTATTAATAAGTCTTAGGCCCTAACGCATAACTCATTATGGGGACACTACAACAAAAAGTGTCCTTATATGCCAAGTGATTTCACTAGTTTAGTGAATAGGGTTTAATGAACAAGAACTAGTGAATGAATTCACTGGTCTTAATAAATGGGGATTAGTTGGAAAATAGTGAATTCATTAGTCTAGTGAATTGCACCACCACCCAAAATGTGGGTGCACCACAAAAGCTAAAATTCAGTGGGATGATGTGTGTTCACCAAGGATGGTAGGTGGCCTAGGTATCATGAATCCATAACAAGCTTTGGTAGCTTCGTTATGTAAATGGGTCATGTATGCCCTTGAACTTGAAAATTCTAATTTGAAGACTTTACTCAAATACAAGTTGAATCAATGTTTTCCTTCAAAACACAAAAGGTGGGGAACAAATATTCAATGGGTTTTTGTCCCTAGCCTTACCCCAACTAGTGGTTCCAAATTTGGTGTATAACAATAAAGGCTTGGAAGGTGATGGTTAGGAAGACGAATTTCTCCCCCCTACTACTAGCAAATTTTATTAGGACTGTCAACATTTGGTGGGTTTCAAGCTATAAAGAAGGCACCTTTACAATTTCAATTTTACAAGCACAATAATTGCATAACAATGGGTTGAAACATATTATAGACCATGGGATTAGCACAAGAAATACTTCTTATGATGGGAAACAACAAAAATTAAGTTTGACTTTAATGGTGATGAAAAATGCTTATGGTAGCAATTAGTTGCAAACATACATGTAATTGCTAGTTGATTAAACTTCAACAACAGAAAAAATCCCATATACTTGAATGAATGGTTAGGTATATATGAAAACATTTTTCATGACCAACCAAGTGTAATCTTTTGCACCACTCAAGGATCCGCACCTAGTTGTGAATAACATATGCAAACATTTGACATCCCCTTTTGTTTATAGTGGGCAAGATCTTAAGGATACTATAACAAGACCCAATTTGCATTATAGTGCAAGGCAAGGTCTAAAGGGTGTGGGTGGCGGGAGTTAAAAAAAGCTCCAACATACCACCTTTCCTTCTTTTCTATGGGATTTTTGCTAAGTTAAAGTTTGACCAAAATGCTAGGAATGGAGGTCATATGGTGCCTTCATGGAATACATGGTCAACACATGGAGGATATTAATCAATGACTGACAAACCTTGACCAAGACCATATTAAAAAATGGGACCCAATCTTCCCACAAGATTTCAATTAGCACAATGTGTGGTTGAAAATTGGACAAAAAATAACACGTGATTCATCTAATCCTGGTGGCACAAAAGTTTTGTAGTCAATGAATGGATAGAAAAAGCAAATCCAAGGATTGAGGTAAGGTACCTTTCATGTAATCAAAACACATCAAAAACCATTTTACACAATATTTAAGAATGTGAGAGAATGCGAAAGGTTTGGTGATGGGCATTCACATTCTTGCATCAATTGAAATATCCTCCAAATATATAAAGGCAATGGAAAGGCTTCCACATGGACCCCTATTTATTCAACAAGAGGTTGTTGAAGAAAGTTAGATGCTTTTGGTCAACATGGATGTTATTTTATGGGATTATTATTCGGTATATATGCATTGAAAGGAATGACTTATGTTTCAACCATTGTTGATGCCCTAACAAGAAACTTGGTAGGTGTATTTGGGAAGGCCTATTGGATTATGGTAAGATTGAGTGGACAAGGACGTTGAATGAGATTGCTAGGTCACCCATTCCTAAACAAACTTTTCTTAAATAATTAAGTTTTAAAAACCTATTTTTGATAGGTTTTAAGAACCAAGTTAGATCCTTTTTATTTTTTTCATTTAAAATATCCAATAAAGATATCAAAATTTTAAAAATTAAGGTTAAATCCTACTTTTTAAAATATCCTACAAAAAATATGTTAGATATTCAAAATGGTTATATCACAACCTAGATAACAAAATCCAACAATTTTATTACAAAAAAATGTGCATTCTTGAAGTTAAATGTCCACAAGTTCATTTTGTTCAAACTAACCTTCATATTCTTGAGACAACAAAATGCAAAAGAAGAACATGGACATAACAAAGTGCAAACAAAGAACGTGAAGATGTAGGAAAAAGAAAAGGAAAGGGTGGGGTCCAAGTTCGAGTCCCTTTATATTTTTGGAAAAAGGCCAAAAATGTAGTGATTAGGGTTTGACGAAATAATTGTTTCAAACTTTGAACCTTTTTTTTCAAACCTACCTACCTTTATTTAATATCTAGATTTGGGTAGGAAATTGATATTTTTCTTGGATTTTAGATTTGTGAGAGTTAGATTTAAATCTGAATATTATATGCCCAAATCTAATAATTTTGAAATTTGGCAAACATGATATCACCACAATATTGAATGTGATATCCAAATTGATATCTTGGTTTGATATTTGGATTTTTTGGATATCCGCCTAAAATTAGTTCTAATTATTATATTTATGATGAAAATCTTGGAGATCATTATTTTCAAGATTAGGTTGGAAATAACCAAAGATGCAAAAATGGAAAAAGGAGGCACTGATCATATTTACATAATCTCATCAATAAACATTGGGAATTTGATTTCAAATGTGAGGTTGTATGTGGATAGTTAGTGGGTATGGGTATAAGATATTTCAATTAATTTTTTGCATTTTGAATTGAAATATTTTAAACTCGTGTTATTCAAAGATGCCAACTTTACCTCAATATAATGTTTAGACGCATAGGAAAGATATTTGATAACTCAATATCGCTATAATATTTCAACCATTCGTTTCCTCCTTGTACACAAAAAAATGATAAATGTCAAGTAGATGTGTATAATTGTTATGTATTTGGATAAAATGTTTATGTGTTTGTACAAGTCCCAAAACCAAAGTTTTTAATACAAGCACATTTTGTGGAGTTAGATTTGTTGGGGCACACATCTAAAAGCCAAATAATTGCTTGTGTAAAAGCAACATTCCATGAAAAAAACAAAAAAACAAAAATAAAATGAGAGAATGCTTGTTTATCTTTTTTATTATTGATCTTACGTCACACTTGTTTATGCATTCACTATAGCGAGTATGCCAACAATCTCATGAATAGGAAATGAATATAATTTTTGGCTATGAAGAATGAAATTCAATCAAACAACTTGAATGTAATTTAAAATCAAAATATACCTATATTTAGTTGAAATTATGGTTTATGTGAAAGGTAAGGAACAAGCCACAACTAATGTCACATTTGTGCATCATGAGTGCTAAACTCCACGAGCCACAAACATCAACAATTTTGAATCTTTATCAAATGTTACAAAAGGACCACCTTGAAGCTCATTCCAACACAACAACTTTGAAGAAAATATAAGAAATTTGCTTGCCATGCCTCTACTCCAATGCCATGGGCAATAGTGTTGTTTAGACAACAAGGGTGTTATCACGTCTTGAAGGTGGGCTTTTTGTATGATTGTGACATGGGGTTTCTTTGTTAAGTTACATCCATTCTACTATTTTGCAATGTCTTATGTTTTTGGTTTTTTGTCTCTCATTTTTTATTTTTTTTCACCGAAAAGAAAAAACTATTCTAAATTATGTTCACCTGCAAAAATAGGATACAAAAGGGGAAAAAAGAAAGTGGGAAAAAATTGAATGAAAAAATAAAAGGTAAAGGAACAAAATAGTCACAAATGTGACATGAGGATGAATGGGGGAATTCAGCACACCATAGACATATGGAAAAAGTAAGGAAAAAACTTAAAAGAAAAAAGAAAGAAAGAAGGGTTTGTAACTTATTAGACAATCAGTCCTTTTGATCTTCTTTCACTTGGGAAGTAAAGTAGTAATTAACTAGAGTTATTACTTCACAACATGTATCTGTTCCCCTCCTCTTGTTCCCTCATAGTTTATAGGCAAGATATGTCTCCCACTCTTTTGTTCCCCAATAATTGTATGGAGAGGGGCACATTTCCCTAGAGATTTCTACAGAAAAGAGAATTGAATATTGGAACCCACCTGACATTAAAACTCTTGTAAGTCAAAGGCTACTAAGCATCATTGCAACTTTAGAAGCAATAATGAAATCCTTCAGAGGACTCTATCCATTTTGAGGTTCGTGTTCTTCTTGGCTTTTGCAAATTGCAACTTGCAAAGTAGGCTAGCTAACCCTCTTGAAGCAAATTTGTTTTCAAATCAAGCTTCAGGTTCTTATGTGTAGTATAAAGCCCAAGCCTATATCTATGGGCTTTACCAAGCATAAAGACATTCTCCAATTTATTTATATTTATTTATTTATTTATTTATTATTTTCCATATGATACTCGATAGTTGTTGGGTATCATGGGAAATTTTGAAAAAAAAACATTCTCACTTCAATGCTACACATGAACCTATCCCTAAGTAGAGATTTCATCTAAACCCTAAACCCAAATGGAATGAGGGTAGAATAGTTTATGAATTCCTTTTTTTTAACAAACTTGCATGGTAGCACAACAATTTTTTATAAGCAATTGCAACAAGCATGAATAGTGCCGACATCCCTATTTTCTACTTCTCCCCCTTTTGTGCCATCCCTCTTCAAGTTCTAGAAGAATACTTCTAATAGCTTTTCATATTTGTATTATTAATCTTCCCAAGAAAAAAAAGAAAGAAATTTAAAATTATTTTGGTGCCAAATTTGCTAAATTACAACCTTAAAGGACTTTTTAGTAGTCCATTGTCAAAAACCTTGATTATGCATTTTAAAAGTGTTCAACCTATTTGGTTTGCTACCATCAATTTGATAATTGTATTGGGTACTAAGTTAGGTATTGGCATCTTTGGCTCTTGTCATCCTCTTGTTTTTGTTCAAGCAATGGCCAGTTTTGGGTTCTTAGTTGGGTTTGCATCTAGATCTAAGAATGGGATCGGTGGGACTACATGGACTTGGACTTGCCAAGTCTTAATGGTTTTTATAAAGTTTGACTCATAAGTTTAGGTCAGGGTCAAGGTCCTAAGTCTAGATAATAGGGTTTAGAATTTTTGGGTTCTAAAGGTCCTAGGTCTGAAAGTTTTAAGGTTCTAAGGCCATAGGTCCTAGGTCCTAGCCCTATGCTTTAACATATAAGGACTACCCCCATAAGGAGGCATAATTTCCCTCCCACTCTTAAGGAGTAGGCTTAAGATCCATCCTATTAAGATACACTAGTATAAGGTGCCCTCTAAATACACCATGAAATTTCTTCAAAGTGCTTTTTGTTTCAATTTAAGTATTCCGGATTTCAAAAACATTAAACATGAGTGAAGGTCAAATTAGTTCAATATGTGCAAAAAAAACACTAGATTTTAAAAGGGGAGAAAATGTCAAATTCCATAAAAGCTTGTTCATAAGAAGGATCCACATTTTAGAAAGCTTGTAGAAGGCTTGTAGTTAGCATAATCCAGTCAGTTTGAAATCAATGAAATGGTAAAACATTTATTAAACATAAATGAAAAGGGTGCAATTATCATCGACTCTCTTCATGCATTTGAAGAGTTATGAGAGAAGCATTCGGCTCATTCTTTCACACAAAAGTTCTTGCATTATGACTTGCATATGATGAAACTTAGAATACAAAAAAATGCAAGAGTGTTCAAGTTGTTGTAGCAACCTTAGCCAAAAACTGCCAAAAATCTCTTTGTTATATGAGGACTTCCCAAATAAGTAAGCACAATCTCCTAGTATCATACTAGAAATAGCTAATATCTCTAGAATAAAGTGCCATTGATCCAGAGAAAAAGGAAAGAGAATATTGAAAATTCGAGTGATGAAGGCTAGAGCTGCAACTTTTGGAGCAACAGAAAGAAAAGCAACGACTGGAGTGGGAGAAGAGTTACCAGTCCATGTTGGTGTGTTGAGGTTTTGCATAATTTCCTGGTGGTGGGAAAGTTTTGCTGGTAGGGAATAAAGACCGTTGGTTGAGCTTTGGTGTGCATTCAAGAAACAACTGGCAGCTGTCTCATCAGGTGTAGATCATTACTCTCATGCCTTGAAATCAGAGTTTGAGGACAACTCTGATACCAAATTGCTTGTAAGAAAACTGCTGGTACGTGTTTTCCAATCCAATCCCCCAATGCAACTCCCCAACAAGGAAGCCAAGAAATGCAACCTTCTACCAGGAAAAAATGCTCAGCTCCAGGGAATCAAACTTGTCCACCATCTGCTTTTACAATAATCAGAAGACCCACAGTTTAGACTCTACTCTCCAGTATGAAGCCTATTACCAGAAATGCAGGTGAAACCAGCCACTGGTCAAATCACAGCGCCTCCTCCACTGGCAAGAGCAAAACCAGCAAGTTCCATCGCTCTAATAGGATCACAGATCATCTCTGCAGGCCTGATGAAATGACGCATCATTGAGGCCATGGCATAAAGAGGATTAAACCAATTCCATCTAGCATTTGGCAGGATTCATTTTCTCACCATCATGGCTGAGAAGAGCTGCCCTCCTAACCATTCATCACCACCAAGGGGCTCAAAGACTGCTCTACTACCATTGCAACTTTCACATGTCAAGCCTGATTGAACTGGCTCCAATCATGACACCTGCACAGCCAGAAAGCACAAATATGTCTTCATAAGTATTGAGAGAAAATTCTAAGTTTCAGTTACAAGACAGGCAGTAACAGATATGATGCTAGTGGCTAGCTCAACCAAAACACAAATGAAAGAGAAGGATATGACCACAGAAATTGTGAAGAAAAGAGGAAGAGATAGAGAAACAAACATGGAGAAAGAACATTGATCTTTTGAGAACAAACTAGGCTTTGAAAAGCTCTCTGCAATTAGGATCAGAAACTCTTTAGATAAACCATTTCTGAAGATTCCAAAGACAGAAGAAACACCAAACAGAAATCCTTCTTTGTTAAGCCAACCTCAAGAAACAACAGCAAGCAGAATCATACCTATGTAAGCAGTGATCTAGACAGATGCAAGTGAGAAGAAAAAAATCAACCAATAGATTGAACATTGAACTGTTCTGAGAGAGTCAGTCAAGAAGAAGAACAGGATGCCAATCACTTCTATTACTCAAGGATTCTTCTTGTCTGTCCGTGTTCTCGATTTCTGCTGCTCCCTGGATTTTGGTTCTGTTATTGCTGTAGCATGTCAATAACGTCCTGCAAGAATCAAGCAATACAAGCTGGGAAGGTGCATGATGAGAAGAAGAAGTACCTCTTGAACAAGAAGATCAACAACAACGTGCGACTGGCTGTGTTTTCATCAAGAAGAAACAGACTGCACATCTCCTGAGATCACAAGAATAGTCCACAACAAGTTGTGTTACACATCTTGTAGTGAGCATCATCATATCCACCTCGAAGAACAAGAAGAAGAAGAACAAGAAGAGGAAGCAGACAGACAGACACAATCCGTGTTGATACCAAAAACCGAAAACGTCCCAGGATTTCGTGAACAAGCTTTCCAGCTACACAAAACAATCTGCAATTGCCACGAATAGTTCTAATCCAAATGCAAAAAAACAGTTTGCTGATGGATCTCAGAATTCTTATCAGAAGGAGAAACATAATCGCCGGCTGCGAAGTCTAGTATCGATCACTAGTGATGGATATCTCTTCTCGTGGTCATTAGGGTTTCTGCCTCCTCATCCTTCTGCCTGCTTGCCTGCTTGCCTGCCTTGTCTCTTCTCTTAAGGTGGAGCGATATTTCTGGACTCTCGAGTCTCTCTTGTGATTGCTGCAATGCGGTTGTTGCTGATTCTTCTTCCGTGGATGATGTCTGGGAAGCTCCTACGCTGCCCCACGCTATCTCTTCATACTCAATGAGCTCCGATTGCATGTGGAGGACTCAGGAGGGTTGGATCATTGCATGGTGATGGAGGAAGAGACGGAGGTACGACGGCTGCCGCGGCGACGCTTGGAAGCAGGACAAGGTCTCAGGGCCCGCGCTCGTCATTCCTTGCCCGGACGTTTAGCACGAGCGGCAGGAGCGGCGTTGAAGCAAACGCACCTGGCACCGTCGCCGCCTTTTCTTCCCTTGAAGGTGCAGCAGCGCTCCTCCCCGTCGGACATAGGTACCGGCTTGTTCAGATCCGGTGCATTGGAGGCACATATCAGCAGAGCGCTAGGAAACGCATTGGGACGGAATCGAGGAGATCATCATCATGAGAAGGAGGAGGCTTGGAATCTGTTTTCAACTGCAAAGAAGCTCCCTCCTGGTGTACTTGCCAAGGAAGATTGCCTCAGACAAATGCAGCTATGCACAAAGCATTCGGTAAGGTGTATATACAGAGATGGAACACAAAGGGCAAGGCCTATGAGTAGTGATCAAGCTTGCAATTGAACATGAGGGGGGCATTTGTTTTTCTTCATTGCGACATGAGGGGGCATGTTGGTTCTGTTCGAGGCTAGGGTTTAAGGAAGGAGAAGTTTGTCATTTTACAATGAAGAAAGAAAGAGCTTGTCACCAGTTTAGGATATGCAACAAAAATGGAAGGATTTCTTTGCTTCTTGCAGTTGCTTTAAGCATTGTGGGTATATGTTATAGATGGGAGCTAGAACTATGGTTGAAGCCATGCTGCAAGCCACAAAGGTGTCTTTATTGGAGATTCAGTTGAGACTCCTCCACAGTCTGATGCAATCTCAACATGCAAATCCATCAGTCTCCAAGCAAGCAGGGCATATCTCCTTTACAGCTGCAACGGATTTTCAGTCTCGTCAGCGTATGACACTGGAGAGCACAATGGGGTGCATGAACTGACTCTGATTTCATTCTCATTCTGCATGTGTAAGTAAGGTTTATTGATATCTAGCAACAAAGCCATTTTGTGGTCACTACGATGTGCCTGGTTAAACCCAATTACAGCGGCAAAGTAGGGTTTATCATTCCTCACATTGCAGGATGTCAGCAGCATACTTCTTCTGATTAAGAACAGACCCAAGTTACCTGCATCTGTCTGCAGCTGCAATTTGGTGCTATGCTTTCTGTTGTTGATCAGTCATGGTGCTGTATATTGGAGTCTGGTTCTCAGCTGTAGCAAAGTTCTTTTTTTTTCCTCCTACAGTGAAATGCACAGTAAGAACTGACAGGTGTTTGTATTAACTGGTTGTCTATGATACATTTTTCAGATGTGATGACACAAAGCACTCTTTTTCAACAGTTCTTTCGTCAGACTTCAAATCAAGATTTTCCTGGGGTCTAGCATCCTCCCACAAGTGAGAATCTTGTAATGCAAAAGATTCAATGGGACTTGACCTTGAGTTGTCAATTGCATCCAATACTGCACACACATTGAGGAGCCCCCTTTCTTGATATTTTCTGCTACTAGCTTCTGAACCAGTTGATTGTGAAATGGTTGGACAAAGTACAGTTTACCCAGCTTTTTAGTGCATTGCAGTTGTGCAAGCATGCAGTTTTCCATTCACTGCAGGTTTGTCCACAGGACTTCTTGCATGAATGATCTGGTGCTACTGATGTGGGGCAGGGTAGATCAGAAGTCAACACTGTTCTCAAGATTTACAAGTGATGCAAACACAGGTCGACGAGTTATTGTTCAGGTCTGCATTCCTTTCGTTGGAATCTTGCATTGAAGTCCATATACATCTTCATAGACATGTACAGTGGTTGCAACCTTTGGCCAGAGTTTTTTTCAGCCCAGTAGTCATGTCTTTGCCAGTTAATCTTTCAACTGTGAAATTTGTTTTCCAAGTACAACCCATTGATAAAAATTCAGCAGAGAAGAGGTCTTGGTACTTTGAAGCATGGGAAGCACTTTGTAAGTTCATCTAGACAGGAGAATGAGACAATATGAGTAAGCCGTAGATTCTGGTGTTCTTCTGCACAGGCTGTACACAAATTGGACGAGAGGAACATTGTGTCCCCAATTTTTGCAGCAACCATGGGCAGTCCAAGTCAACTTGGCATGAGCTGGACACATGTCTTCACCAGTAATGGTAAACATTTTTTGTTTCCAGTATGCTCAAACTTTACAGTTCTCTGGATCTTTCAATCTTTCTTCTCAAAGCTCCCTTCCCTTTACAGGCACTCTGATGTGTGCTTTTGGGGATTCTATTTGTTATTCTCTCTTTCTTTCCTTGTTCCTTCTTGCTACAACTGAATTGGCCAAGAGTATGTTTGCATAAGGGGTTTAGCCAGCCTTGTGTCACCACAGATGAAACACATTCCCAATATTCCACATTGTCGATCGGTATCCCTCTCTTCTCTGTCAACCAAAAAGTGTTTGGAAGGTTTATTTTGAAGCTTCCACTTATGGGATAGATTGGATTAAATTGTTGTACTTGCTTCAGGTATTGGCGAGGACTCAGTCCAGATGAAAGTTTTGAGTGGCACCAACGGATCCTACTTACTGAGCCTCAAAGCTCAAATTGGAGAAGTAGAGTAGTAGTGCAGTTTCTGCAATTCATTCATTCATGCCCTCTGTATAGAGAAATGCAAAAAGACATCTCAATGTAGTTTTCCATACATAGGCAAAAAATTGACTGTTGGAGCTGATGTACTTATGAATATGTGAGATGCCCTGTGAAGATCTCATTGATCTCATCCTCAATCATAAATGGAGGTGATGTGGGTTGAGGGGGGCTTCATGAATTTATCCCTTATCCTTTTCGTGACTGATTCAGCTTTGGTATGATTGCATTTGTGGAATGTGTGGAAAGACTTTCTCTTCTTCTGTCCTCTTCCCTTCTCAAAACCCTAATTCCTCGTCCCAAAACCCTAATCTCCTCCTACCTCCATCTTCCCACCTTTTTCTTCTTCTTCTTCTTCTTCTTCTTCCGCCCCACCTTCGACGCAGCCCATCCGTTCTCTTCTCCCTGTTCATGCTTCTTGCCCATCCGTTCTCTTCTCCTTGTTCATGCTTCTTGTACGTCCTTCCTGTTCAAGGTATGCATCCATCCGGTGTGCAACGAAGAAGTACAATGCGAGAACCAACCATGAAACGGATCTGGAAGACGATTCGGGGATGTATGTGGCACACCAAACTGACTAACTAACTAACCTGCCGAGATTGTGTGTGGATGACGCTTGGAATCAAGACAGAAGGACACACACACACACAGAGACTGACACACAGAGGGTGTACACAGGCGTGAACAGGAGAAAAAGAAGCAACTTTCTATTTTCTTTCTTTTTTGGCAACCAAGGGCCCCACCCTCTCCTTCGTCGTCACTTTCGTCTCTCCTGTCTTCCGGGAAGTCTGTCTCTCTTCTTCTGTCCTTGCCGTTGTTTCCCGATGCCGCAAGTGGTTGCTGCTCTGTAGCTGCTCACGTAGCTGCAGCTCTACAATTTCTTTTACTTTTTTGCCAGGGGTTTATGATCGATGGAGATACGCCTAACAACGGCGAAGACTCTTCTCTTTTTCTGTGCGCACAACGTTGTGGACAAACACCAACGAAGTCTTCCGGTCGTCGTCGCGAGAAGGAAGGTCGTCCGTCGGAGAGACAGACGGACGCGTGACGGACTTCTCTGTAGCTGACGTTGCTATGACATCGTTTGCGATTGTCGCTCACGACAACACCTGCTGCTGCTTCGCTTGGTCTTGCTGTCGCGCTTCTTCTGTGCTGTTCTTCGCTGCTCGTCGCGCACTCATGGCTACTGCAGGTCGTATGCTTGACGACACCACGTGTACCCTGCCCTCGTCGTCGTCGTCGTCGTTCTCCTTCTCCTCGTCCTCTACCATTCTTCTTATGCCATGGCTATCATCACTATCATCCTGCACACATGTCTTCGCGCGTGGATCGGTCAACTGCTTGCAAGCGCAATCGCGTTGTAGCCATGATAAATTGCAGGTGTGCAAGCCTGTAATCCCTACAAACTTTTGTTCTTGCATTCGACCTCCTCAATACAAATTCAGAGTAGAACTCAGTGGGTCCGTGCATGATCACGAGGAAGGAAAACCTTGGAAATTTTTTGTTGCAAGTCTGTTGTTTTTCTGCGGAAGAAACAAATCGCCAAGCTTTAGGTCACAAAGCTTTGTTACAAACCTCAGGTCTTCTCCTTCCTGCCATACAAATGAGAGAGAGAGAGAGAGAGAGAGAGAGAGAGA
>Ga0116231_10010463_pt1 | contig 14928 bp, 12 predicted proteins | sample S1TSphgellanicum_2_FD_89695 | JGI IMG/M metagenome (GOLD analysis project Ga0116231, IMG submission 89695) | Host-associated microbial communities from peat moss isolated from Minnesota, USA - S1T2_Fd - Sphagnum magellanicum MG | ecosystem: Host-associated > Plants > Peat moss > Unclassified...
CCGACACCGGGCTCGGGTTGCTGGAGAAGCGGCTGGCGGTGAAGCGGTGAGCAGGGCCCAGGGATCAGGGACCACGGATCAGTCTGCTCGTGAACTTTTATCGCTGGCGATGATTGGGATGTGTCTGGCGATCACAGCCTGCACACCGCCGAGGTCGTCTAGAATCACCATTGGCGCGAAGAACTTTACTGAGCAGGTGGTGCTGGGTGAGTTGGTCGCGCAGGAGATTGAGGCGGTCTTCGCGCAGGAGGGTCAGCCGGACTACCGGGTCGAGCGGAGGTTCTATCTTGCCGGGAGTTATCTCTGCCAGCAGGCGCTGGTGAGCGGCCGGATCGACGGTTACGTCGAGTACACAGGTACGGCGCTGACGGCGATCCTGAAGCAGCCCTTGCCGCCGGCGGGGCGGCGGGATGCGGCGTCGGTTGCGGCGACGATTGCGCGGATCTATCGCGAGAGGTACAAGGTGGAGGTCGGGCCGGGGCTGGGGTTTGAGGACACGTTTGCCATGGTCATTCGCGGGGACGATGCGCGGCGGCTGGGGGTGAAGACGATCTCGGATGTGGCGCGATTGCAGAACTCCTCGGCGGCATCGGGTCCCACGTCTCAGAATGAAGACCCTTCCGCAGGCTCAGGGCGGGCTGTGGGGCACCCGGATTCTGCGGGGATCGAACGGCTGGGCGTGGGGTATGAGTTTGAAGAGCGGCCTGATGGACTGAAGGGGCTAGAGGCGGTCTATGAGCTGAAGTTTGAGGGCTCCCCGAGGGTGATGGATCTCGGCTTGCTGTACCGCGCGCTGGCATCGAAGCAGGTGGATATGGTGGCGGGAAACTCGACCGACGGGCCGATCCGCGCGCTCGGTTTCGTCGTGATGGCGGATGATAAGCGCTACTTCCCTCCCTATGAGGCGGTGCCGCTGGTTCGGGAGGACTCAGTGGCGAAGCATCCAGAGATCCAGGCTGCGATTGAGCGGCTTGCGGGCAGGGTGAGCGCAGATGAGGTGCAGGCGATGAACGATGCTGTAGACGCTCAGCACCGGGATGTGGGCGATGTGGTGCGGGAGTTTCGCAGAGGAAAAGGGTTGTGATGAGTGGTCTCAGATTGCTGCGATTGTCGGCGCTGTGCGGGATCTTGGCTGCTGCGCCCCCTAGCCCCGCACAAGATAAGTTTTCGGCAGACACCGGAGAGTGCGGCGGAGAACCAGTGGCTGCCATTACGACCTCGAAGACAGCGGTGCGAACGGATCGCCGAACGGGAATTCGGATGTACGGCGTTCTGCGGTTTCGCCGTAACTCGGAAGACGCAAAGGGGCATCGTTGCCATGTGATCTATGAGCTATATGTCGCCAGGAAACGGTCAGGTCTGGCTCGTGTGCGTCAGCTCTCTTGGGATACGGAAGAGGGCGAGATCGCGGGCATCGACCTCATTGGGTTCTCCCCCGATGGCTCCAAACTGGCTGCGGATTTTTGGCTGGCTGAGGGAGATGGAGAAGAACACCGTCCAGTCGTGTACGACTCAAAGACCTCGAAGGCGAGATTCCTGTCGCTGGGTGATCGAATTCAGAGGAAGATCAAGAGCTGTGACCAGGTAGAGAAGTTCGTCGGCGTGACCAATCAGGGTTACGCTGTCTTTACAGTCCCCCCGAGCGATTATGACGACAGCCCGGAATGCGGAGATAAGGGAGTCTGGAAGTTCGATTTGCTCACCGGCGAGGTAAGGCGAATAAAGCAGTTTTCAGATGATCGATGGAAATGACCAGCATGGTTGAGCCTTGGCTGCGCGGGACGTTGGCCGATGTGGATGCGGTGCGGCGGCAGGTGCTCCACGCGCTGGAGCTTGCGGGCGAGGATGTCGAGCGGTGGTGCGCGGGATTGTCGGACGCAGAGATAGACGCGCGGCCGTTCGGGATTGCTCCTGTAGCGTTTCATCTGCGGCATATCGCGCGCAGTCTCGACCGGCTGCTGACCTATGCGGAGGGGCGTCAGCTCTCGGCCGCGCAAACAGATGCGCTCAGAAGCGAGCTCGCACCCGGCGCGGTGGCGAAGGTGCTGATCGCAGAGGTAAGGGCCGGATTGGGTGATGCTGCCGAGCGGGTGAGGATGATCTCGCCGCAGAGCTATGAGGAGCCGCGCGGCGTCGGCCGGGCGATGCTGCCGAGCACCGTCGGCGGGTTGCTGGTTCATTGTGCGGAACACACGCAGCGGCATGTGGGTCAGGCAGTCACGACGGCGAAGATCGTAATTGGGGCGCGCGTTTAGAGGCCGCGAAGCAGATGTGCCGCCGGGCCGCGATCAACAGGTGTGGAGAGCACCATGCTGGTGGTCGGCGAGCCATAGGGCAGCAGCTTTTCGATCAGCCGTTCAAGCTCTTCTGTCGAAGACAGCGCCACCTTCAGCAGAAATGCGTCGCCGCCGGTCAGGTGGTGGCACTCCTCGACGGGATCGAGGGTTTTGAGGAACTTTAGAAACGGCTGGTAGCGCGGGCCATCGCAGGTCATGCGGATGAAGGCGGTGATGGTCAGCCCGAGCGCCTTCAGGTCGAGCTCTGCGCGGTAGCCGCGGATGAGGCCGAGGCTTTCGAGCTGCTTCACACGCTCTGTGGTTGCGGAGGGTGAGAGGCCGATGCGGCGGGCGAGCTCGGCGAATGGAAGCCGCGCTTCGGCGGAGAGTTCGATGAGAATCTTCTTATCGTGCGGGTCGAGCTTCGGGGGCAATGGGCACCTCGGTCCATCGAATCGGTTACAGGTTCCAGTTTTGAAAAGGGAATCCACGGAAAAATCCATGATAAGCGTGGAATCTCCGTTCTGGCGACGGCGCACTTTCTCTAGGCTTGGAGAATGATTGTTCTGGATGGCCGAAGTCTGGGGATTGAGGATGTGGTCGCGGTCGCGAACGCGGCGGAGCCGGTGAAGATCGCGGCGAAGGCGATGCGGCGGATGCGGGCGTCGCGGGAGTTTGTGGAAGCGTCGATGTGTGGCAGCAGGCCGGTCTACGCGCTGAACACCGGCGTCGGGCTGCTCGCGAACATCCGGCTGGAAGACTCCGAGATCGAGCAGATGCAGTTGAACCTGGTGCGGTCGCACTGCTGCGGCGTAGGCGAGCCGATGCCGGCGAACGCCATTCGCGGGATGATGCTGATCCGCGCGAATGTACTGGCGAAGGGGCTGTCGGGAATCCGTCCGGTCGTTGCGGAACGCATCTGCGATCTGCTGAATCATGGCATCACGCCGGTTGTTCCATCGCGCGGGAGCGTGGGCGCGAGCGGCGATCTCGCTCCGCTGGCGCACATGGCGCTGGTGCTGATCGGCGAGGGGTTTGCGGAGTATCGCGGCCGGGTGCTGCCCGCGGCGGAGTGCCTGGAGCGGGCGGGGCTCGAGCCGCTGACGCTGCTGGCCAAGGAGGGCATCTCGCTGCTGAATGGGACGCAGGCGATGCTGTCGTATGGGTGCCTGCTGCTGGCGCGGATGGAGGCGCTGTTCTATTCGGCGCAGACGGCGGCGGCGTTCACGATGGAGGCGCTTCGCGGGACGACCGCGGCACTCGATGCGCGCATCCATGCCGCGCGGCCGCATCCCGGGCAGTTGTTGAGCGCGGCGCATCTGCTGGAGCTGCTCGAAGGGAGCGCGATTCCGCGGTCGCACGGCGAGGGCGGCGCAAGAATTCAGGATGCGTACTGCCTGCGCTGCATTCCGCAGGTGCATGGGGCGTATTGGGACGCTCTGGCTGAGGCGCGGCGGGTGTTTGAGACTGAGCTGAACTCGGCGACGGACAATCCGCTGGTGTTTACGGGCGAGGATGAATTCGGCGGCGATGCGGCGATTGTCTCTGGCGGGAACTTCCACGGCGCTCCGCTGGCACTCGCGCTCGATCAGCTGGCGATTGCGCTGTACCAGATTGCCGGCATCTCGGAGCGCCGATCAGAACGGCTGCTGAATCCGGCGCTAAACGAGGGCCTGCCCGCGTTTCTCGCCTCGAAGCCGGGCATCGAATCCGGCCTGATGATGGCGCAGGTGACGGCCGCCGCGCTGGTGGCGGAGATTCGCGTGCTGGCGACTCCCGCCTCGATCGGGTCCATCCCAACCAGCGGCAACCAGGAGGACTTAGTCAGCATGGGAATGACGTCGGCGCTGAAGCTGGCGCAGTCGGTTGAGCTGGCGGAGACGGTGGTGGCGATTGAGCTGATGGCAGCCGTGCGCGGGCTTGACCTGCGCGGGGATGTAAGCACGGAAGCGCTTGAAGAGGCCCGGCATTTGTTTCGGGAGCGCGTCCCGGGGTGGATCGAGGATTGCGTGCTCTCTATTCCAATGCAGCAGACGGCGGAGTTTGTCGCTGCGGGCGGATTTCGTGAGACGGTGGTGAGGGAAGTGGCGGGGGTGGGGCTGTGAGCTTTTCGTATACGCCGGTGCGTGCCGCGCGGGGCAATGTGAAGACGGCGAAGGGGTGGATTCAGGAGGCCGCGAAACGGATGCTCATGAACAATCTCGACCCCGAGGTCGCGGAGAAGCCGGAGGAGCTGATCGTCTACGGCGGCCGCGGCAAGGCGGCACGCAACTGGGAGTGCTATCACAAGATCGTCGAGACGCTGGACCGCCTCGAGAACACGCAGACGCTGCTCGTCCAATCCGGCAAGCCAGTCGGCGTTCTCGACACGCATAGGCTTGCGCCGCGGGTGCTGATCGCGAACTCGAACCTGGTGCCGAAGTGGGCCAACTGGGAGGAGTTCGACCGGCTCGATGCGGCGGGGCTGATGATGTATGGGCAGATGACGGCTGGCTCGTGGATCTATATCGGGACCCAGGGAATTCTGCAAGGGACATACGAGACGTTCAAGTCCGCCGCGAAGCAGCACTTCAACGGCACGCTGGCCGGGACGGTCACGGTGACGGCTGGCCTGGGCGGCATGGGCGGGGCGCAGCCGCTGGCGGTGAAGCTCGCGGGTGGAGTCAGTCTCTGCGTCGAAGTTGACGCAGAGAGAATAGCCCGAAGGCTGGCGACGCGGTATCTGGACAAGGCAACGGCTTCGTTGAGTGAAGCTCTCGTCATGGCCCAGACCGCGAAGAAGGCCCGGCAGGCGCTTTCGATTGGGCTGCTCGGCAATGTGGCAGAGATTCTTCCGCGTATGGTGGCGATGGGATTTGTGCCGGATCTGGTTACAGATCAGACCAGCGCGCACGATCCCATGTGGGGTTACCTTCCGCCTTCGACCGCGGATGAGGACGTGAACCTCCTGCGTTCAGCGAAGCCCGACGAATATGCGGCGCGGGTGAGGGCCTCGATGGCGGGACATGTGCAGGCGATCCTCGCCATGCAGCGCGCCGGGGCGATTGCGTTCGACTATGGCAACAATCTGCGCACGCAGGCGAAGCTGGCGGGCGTGACCGACGCGATGGAGTATCCGGGCTTTGTGCCGGCGTTTATCCGCGAATCGTTTTGCGAAGGGCGCGGGCCGTTCCGCTGGGTCGCGCTCTCAGGCGATCCGGCGGACATCGCGAAGACCGACGCCGCGCTGCTCGAACTCTTCCCCAACGACGAGCGCCTTCAGGAGTGGCTGCGGTTTGCCTCGACCGAGATCGCGTTTCAGGGGCTGCCCGCGCGCATCTGCTGGCTCGGATATCGCGAACGCGACAAGGCTGGGCTGCTCTTCAACCGCATGGTCCGCGAGGGCAAGCTGGCCGCGCCGATTGTCATCGGGCGCGACCATCTCGACGCCGGTTCTGTGGCAAGCCCGTTTCGCGAGACGGAGGCGATGCTCGACGGCTCGGATGCGGTCTCCGACTGGGCGCTGCTGAACTTCGCGAGCGGCATCGCCAGCGGCGCGGGCTGGATGAGCTTCCACCACGGCGGCGGCGTGGGCATGGGATACAGCCAGCACGCTGGCCTGGTCGGCGTGGCCGATGGCAGCGACGAATCCGACGAGCGCCTGCGGATGTGTCTGACCAACGATCCCGCGATGGGCGTGATGCGCCATGCGGATGCAGGCTACGAGAAGGCGCGCAACGTGGCGAAGGCGCGCGGGCTGGACATGCCGAGTCTGCCATGAATTTTTCTTCTGAGAAGACCGCCGATCTGCTGGTAACGGGGATCTCGCAGCTGGCGACGCCGCTTGGTGCCGGGGCGAAGCACGGCGTTCGAATGAGCGACCTGCTCGTGATCGAAGGCGCTGCTCTGGCGATTGCCGATGGGCGATTCCTATGGGTTGGCCGCGCGGCTGATTGGAGCGGCGAGGCTGCGGTGACGGTCGATCTTGGTGGACGAGCAGTGGTGCCGGGGCTGGTCGACCCGCACACCCACGCGGTGTGGGCAGGAGACCGGTTGGCGGACTTCGACGCGCGCACATCGGGCGGGACGTATGAGGAGATTCTCGCGGCCGGCGGCGGGATTCGCAGCACGATAAGAGCGACGGCCGCGGCCTCGCTCGATGAGCTGGTGGAGCTGGCGCGGCCCAGAATCGGCGCGCTTATCGCTTCAGGCGCGACTGTCATTGAGGTGAAGTCGGGGTACGGGTTTTCGGTTGCGGCGGAGCTGCAGATGCTGGAGGCGATCCGAAGCTTGGCGCGAGGTGAAGCATCGCCTCCCACATCTCAGAATCGAGATGTGCGGCACCCGACCGTTAGAGGCAGGGCGAGGATCGTGCCGACACTGCTGATCCATGTTCCTCCGTCGGACGCGGCCGAACGAGCTTCCTATGTCGATGGGGTCATCGGCGAGCTGATTCCGGAGGCGGCGCGGCGCGGGATTGCGGCGGCGGTGGATGTGTTTGTGGAGCGCGAGGCGTTTTCTGCCGCCGAGGCGGAGAGGATTCTGACGTGCGCTCAGCAGCACGGGCTTGCGGTGAAGCTGCACGCCGACCAGTTTCATTCCGTCGGCGGCCTTGAGCTGGCGCTGCGAATGGGGGGGCTTAGCGTCGACCATCTGGAGGCTTGTACTCCTGCCCAGTACGCGGCGTTTGCGGGAGCGAAGACGATAGCGACAGTGCTGCCCGGGGTGTCGCTGCATCTGGGGCTTCCGGCGGCTCCGGGGCGCGCGCTGATCGATGCCGGAGCGGCGGTCGCGGTCGGCACGGACCTGAATCCGGGGTCGAGCCCGCTCTTCTCCACCTCGGCGGCGCTCGCGCTTGCGGTTCGCCTGAATGGGCTGACCGCGAAGGAGGCGCTCGTGGCGGGAACGGTGAATGCCGCCTGCGCGTTGGGGATCGCCGACGCCGGCCGGATCGAAGCGGGGATGCCCGCGGACTTCCTAGTGCTGGAAGATCGCGACTGGAGGTCGCTGGTCTACACGCTGGGCGCGAATCCCGTGCGCGAGACATGGATTGGCGGCGTTCGCATCGGAGGGTTGAAGGCTTGAGTCTTTCGGTCAGGTCGGAGGCGATCTATCGCGACGGGGCGTTTGTGCCGGGCACCGCGCTCGGAGTGGACGACGGGGGTTCCGTCACTGCGGATGCTTCCGGCGATGTGTTGCGGCTCGATGGGCGCGCGATGCTGCCGGGATTTATGAATGTGCATTCGCACAGCTTTCAACGGCTTATTCGCGGCCGCGCGGAGTCGCGCGCGGTGAGCGGGCGCGACTTCTGGTCGTGGCGCGGAACGATGTATCACGCGGCCGCTCGCCTCACTCCGGAAGATGTCTACCATGTGGCCCGGATGGCGTTTCTTGAGATGGTCAAAGCCGGAACGACGACTGTGGGCGAGTTCCACTATCTGCATACCGGTCCGGATGGCCGGCCATACGACGATCCCAATGAACTCAGCAAGCGCGTCATTGCCGCGGCGCAGTCGGTAGGACTTCGGATTGTGCTGCTGCGCGCGGCGTATCTTCGGTCGGGGTTCGAGGTTCCGACTGATGCGGGGCAGACACGCTTCTTCGAGACCGCGGATGCGTTCCTGAAGAATACCGAGGCGCTCATCGCCGCATGTCCCGGCGTGCGCGTCGGGATTGCGCCGCATAGCATCCGCGCGGTGCCTCTGGCAGAGCTACGGGAGATCGTCGCCTGGGGGCGTCAGCGTGGATTGCCGATCCACATGCATGTGGCCGAGCAGGTCGCCGAGAACGCTGCCTGTGCGCGCGAGTACGGGCTGACCCCGGTGGCGCTCTTGGCGAGGAATGGCCTGCTGGGAGAAGATTTCACGGCGGTCCATGCGATTCACATCACCGATGCGGAGATCGCGGCGCTGGCGCAGTCGGGAGCGACGATCTGCTCCTGTCCCACCACGGAGCGCAACCTCGGCGACGGCGTCCTCGCGGCGGACGCGGTGATGCGCGCGGGGATCCCTGTCGCTCTAGGGTCGGACAGCCAGGCGCAGATCGACCCGCTCGAAGACGCGCGGCAGCTTGACTACCACCTGCGGTTGCAGCAGCAGGAGCGGGTGATGCTCGACGGCATCGGCGGCAAGCCCATTGCGGAGCAGCTCTTCGACTGCGCGACGAAGAACGGGTCGCGCTCGCTGAAGGTCGATGCGGGAGAGTTGCGCGAAGGGAAGCTGGCGGATTTTGTAACAGTCGATCTCGACGATCTTTCGATTGCGGGCAACCTGGCTGGTGACCCGCTACCGGGCATCGTCTTCGGAATGAACCGGACGGCGGTGCGGGACGTCGCTGTGGGCGGGAGGTTCATCCTGCGCGATGGCCGGCACGAGCTGGAAGAGGAGATTGTCGCGCGGTACAAGGCGGTCCATGCGCGCATGTGGGGGCGGAGCTGATCGGATGCCGAGGCGTGAAAGAATCGAGCTGAGGCTTCTTCGTGGAAACCCTTGGCGTCTACATCTCGGTGCCGTTCTGCAAGGCGAAGTGCACCTTCTGCAACTTCGCTTCGGAAGCGTTCGGTTTGGAGCGGATGGATGGCTACGTCGACTCGCTGGTTCGCGAGATAGAGGCGGCGCGGGCGCGTGCAGCGGAGCTTGGGGCAGAGCTGCCGGTACATGTCGATAGCGTCTACTTCGGCGGCGGGACGCCGAGCCTGCTCGAGCCGCATCAATTGCAGAGGATATTTGCCGCGCTGCGGGGGGATTTCGACGTCGCGGCCGGCTCGGAGATCACGCTGGAGTGCGCTCCGGGGCAGATGAGCGGGGCGACGCTGGATGAAGCGCTTCGGCAAGGTGTGAACCGGGTCAGCTTCGGGGTGCAGTCGTTTGTCGATGCGGAGTCAGCGGCCGTAGGGCGGCTGCACACGGCGGAACAGTGCCTGGCGGAGATCGCGCGGGTGCGGGCGGCAGGGATTCACGAGATCAGCCTCGACCTGATCGCCGGGCTGCCGCGACAGACGGCGGGGAGCTGGGAGATGTCGCTGGATGCGGTAATTGCAAGCGATGTGCCTCACGCGTCGGTTTATATGCTGGAGGTCGACGAAGATTCACGGCTAGGCAAGGAGCTGATCGCGGGCGGCCCGCGCTACCAGGCCGCTGCGGTGCCGAGCGATGAGGCGATGACGCAGTTCTATGCTGTGGCGTGCGAGCGGTTCGCGGCGGCCGGGCTGGAACAGTACGAGATCTCGAACTTCGCACGTCCGAGCCATGAATCGCGGCATAACCTGAAGTACTGGTCGCGGGCGCCTTACGTCGGATTTGGCGTGGACGCGCACTCTATGCTGCGGCGCGGAACGGCGGCCCTGCGCTTCGCCAATGCGGATTCGCTGGAGGGTTATGCGGCAGGCGCGGATTGCGAGGTGACGGAGGTCGATCTGGATGCGGCGTTTGAGGAGGCGCTGTTCCTCGGTCTGCGGAGGAATGCAGGCGTTGACCTGGCGGCTCTGCGCGTGGAGTTTGGCACCGCACGCGTTGCGGGTTGCACGGAATCGTTGCGGGAACTGGCCGAAGGCGGATTGCTGCGGCGCGAGGGCGAGACGGTTATGTTGACCGACCGCGGCCGAATAGTCTCGAACGAGGTCTTTGGCGAGTTGTTGCGGGTGGTGGTTTGACGAAGGAGATGATGTTGATCGATCTGAGAAGCGATACGGTGACGAAGCCGTCGGAGAAGATGCGAGCGGCGATGGCGGCGGCTGAGGTTGGCGACGATGTCTACAGCGAAGACCCGACAGTCAACCGCCTGGAAGAGCAGGCGGCGGAGATCTTCGGGCGCGAGGCGGCGCTCTTCGTGCCGACCGGGACGATGGGCAACGTCATCGGCATCCGGCTGCACACGCAGCACGGCCAGGAGGTCATCTGCGAGGCGCGCTCGCATGTGCTCGACTGGGAGATGGGCATGATCGCCGCCTTCGCCGGGTGCCAGGTGCGGACGGTCGCGGCCGAGCGCGGGATTCTTACGTGGGGGCATATCGCTCCGGCCATCGCGCCGGCGATCTACTACCGGGCGCAGACGGGGCTGATCTGCGTCGAAAACACGCATAACATGGCGGGCGGCACGGTGACTCCGCTGGCTGTGCTGGAAGAGATCTGGGCGGGGGCGAAGCAGGCTGGGCTGCCGGTGCATCTCGATGGAGCGCGGGTCTTCAACGCGGCGGCAGCTCTCGGAACTTCAGTTGCCGATCTGACGCGCGGCTTCGATACGGTGATGTTCTGCCTCTCGAAGGGCCTCGGCGCGCCGGTGGGGTCAATGCTTGTGGGCAGCAAAGAGCTGATCGCGCGGGCGCGGAGCATTCGTAAGGCGCTCGGCGGAGGCATGCGGCAGGCAGGGATTCTTGCGGCGGCGGGGCTGATCGCGCTCGAAGACGGGCCCTGGCGGCTGGTCGAGGACCACAGGAACGCGCGGCTGCTGGCGGAAGCGGTCGCTGAGTCTCCTAAGGCCGAGATCGACCTCGATACGGTGCAGACGAACATTGTCATCTTCCGGCTGATTGACGGCGGGGCGGCGGAGTTCGTGGCCGGCCTGCAGGCGAAGGGCGTGCTGGCGAGCGCGATCGGCTCGCATGCGGTGCGTTTTGTGACGCATCTCGATGTGGACCGAGATGCCTGCCAGCGGGCGGCGGAGATTGTGGCCCAGGAGCTTGGAAGCCTCTAATCGGCGCCGGGTGAAATGACCGGTACGGTGCTGAGGAAGACCCGCGCGATGGCGCCGTGGCTGTCCGAGCGGCTGATCAGGCTGATCGTGCCGCCATGCTTGCGGATGATTCCCCGGCTCACCCACAGCCCGAGCCCGGTGCCCTGTTCGCCCTTGGTCGAAAAGAAGGGCTGGAAGAGATTTCCTGACGCGTTCTCCGCTACTCCGGGGCCGCTGTCGACAACCTCCACGAGGACGCCCTCGTCGTGACGCTCGCCCGTCCCCGCGGTTCCGGCGGGCAGGTGGGTGGCTTCCACCACGATCTTCCCCTCGTCCCCGGCCGCTTCGATGGCGTTTACGATAAGGTTGGTGAAGACCTGCCGCAGCTCAGCAGGGAAGCCCGACACCGTGAGGTCGCCGGCAAACGAGACCGATATGGCTGTCCGATGTTCGACGATCAGGTGATCGAGCAGAACCATGGTCCCTTCCAGTATCTCCTTGATGTTTACCGGGACCGGCGCGGTCGACTCACGATAGAGACTCAGCATCGACCGGCTGATCTGGGTGACCCTTGCGATCTCCTGCTGCGCCATGGCGACGAACTGCGCGGACTCTTCTGCCGTGGTGCCGGCACTCATCAGGTAGAGCATGTTCGAGACGGCGTCGAGCGGATTGTGGATCTCATGGGCGATGCTCGCCGCCAACCGGCCGGCCACGGCGAGCTTTTCGTTCGATATAAGCGCCTGCTGGGTGCGTTTTTCCATCGTCACGTCGCGGAAGACGAGGACCACGCCGGTGATGGTGCCGTCCTGGTCGCGGATTGGAGCCCCGCTGTCGGCAATGTCGAGTTCGCTCGCGTCCCGGCGCACGAGGACAGTGTTGTCCACAAGGCCGGCGGTGGCGTTGAGGCGCTTTACCTTCGAGACCGGGTCTTCAACCGGCTCGCGCGTGGTCTTATCGAAGATACGGAAGACGGCTTCGAGCGGGCGGCCAAGGGCCTCCTCCATGCCCCACCCTGTAAGCTCGGAGGCGATCTGGTTGATCATGCGGATCGTGCCGGCCGCGTCGCAGGTGATCACCCCATCGCCAATGGATGCGAGCGTGGTGCGAAGCTGCTGCTCGGAGAGGAAGAGCTCCTCGTTCTTAACGCGGAGCGTGTCGAGCGATGCCTGGTACGCGGTGGAGACGACATGCAGCCGGTTGCGGGTGAAGAGGCCGATGAAGACGCCGATGCCCACCGCAAACCCGACCAGGCCGGCAACCATGTTGTGCACCTGGTCGCGCCAGTGGCTGACGCGGCGGGCGCGATGGGCCTCCGCGGCGCTGACCAGTGCGGCAAGGTCGGAGCGGACCTTGTCCATCAGCGCCTTGCCTTGCAGGTTCAAGGCCACGTCGCGGGCCTGATCTTCGTCGCGGGGCTCGCCCCCGCCGCGTGCGTCTGTCTCGGCGATGAGCGGCGCGGCAAAGGAATCGCGCCAGACATCATGGTCGGAGACCAGCTCCGCCACCTTCGCCTTCTCGTCGTCGTCAAGCATCCGGGAATCGAGGTAGCCCAGGCTCCCAGGAAATGCCGCGACGGCCTTGTTGTAGGGTTCGAGAAAGCTCCCGTCGCCGGTCGCGACGTAGCCCCGCAATCCGGACTCTTCATCGATGATGAGCCGGCCGAGCAGGTTGATCTGGGAGATTGCCTCGTCGGAGTCCTGGATGCGGTCCACCGTGACCGAGGAGGTGCTTACCTGCCAGTAGAGCGCGCCGGCCGCGATGACCAGCGCCAGGACCGGGAAGATGAGCACCTGGCGAACGATCCGGTTGAAGTGGCGAAGGTTCAAGTCACAGTCCCTGTTGCTGCCTCTGGAAGTTTTTGATGCCGGAAAGTCGCGTCCTGCAAGTGACGTTCTACGCCGAAAAAGAGATTTCCCGGCGCGGTCCCGGAAACCAAGTTAGGATGATCTTGAAACGGAGAGCATGGTTCGCAGCTTCTTCAAAAGGGTCGGAGCTCCCTCGCCTTTGGTCATGTAGACATCGACCAGCGAGGTGACCTCTTTGGGCAGGCCGACGTAGGCGGAGAGCAGAAGGATCGGCACCTCGGGCTTGATCTCGCGCATCCGGCTGGCAACCTCCGCGCCATTCATGCCGGGCATTGCGTAGTCGAGCACGACGGCGGCGACCGGTTCGCGGGCGAAGATGTCGATGCCTTCGGAGCCATCAAGGGCGCTGACGACGGTGTAGCCGGCACGTTCGAGCAGGATCTTCCGCACCTTGAGCCCAATCAGTTCGTCGTCGATGCACAGCACCAGCGCGTTCACCGCGGGGCGGGATGGCGGGGCCGCATTCTGCAGCTGGGGGGTGGGTGACATGGCTTCTCAGGCGTTCCTATGCCTTTATCTATCCTAACCTTAGATGCCGAACCTCCCAGCGTGAGCAAGGACACGGGAAGGTAAGGGAAAGGTGCAACTTTTGGGTCGCGATTCGGCGCATGCCGTCGGCGGGTAACCGTCCGGCTAGCGATTAATCTTCTGTTTGCAATGGAACGGATGCGATGGGATAGGCTGATCGAGGTGCGTGAAGCGCCAATCCGGCTCGCACCGCAGCCGGGAGACGCCCGGTCGCGCGCCGTCAGCGGCCGCAAAAGAGGATTGCGAATTTGAGTCAGACGATTTTCGTATTGGAAGATGAAGCCGATATCTCGCGGCTGGTGCAATACAACCTGGAGAGCGCCGGGTATACGGTGAAGCCGTATATGGCGATCTCCCAGATCGTCTCGGACGCGGAGCGGCAGCCGCCGTCGCTGTTTCTGCTGGACATCATGGTCCCGGGCGGGGACGGCCTCGATCTGTGTCGCCGTTTGCGCCAGAATCCGAACCTGAGTTCGATTCCAATCATCTTCCTCACCGCGCGGGCGGCGGAGAACGACCGCGTGCATGGGCTGGAGCTTGGCGCGGACGACTACATTACAAAGCCCTTCGCGACGCGCGAACTGGTCGCCCGGGTGAAAGCAGTTCTGCGGCGGTTCGAGCGGCCCAGCGGGCCCACGATGCTGAAGTTCGAGAACATCGAGATCGACGCCAGCGCCATGCAGTTGCGCGTGAGCGGCGAGCTGGTGACGACGACGGCGACGGAGTTCCGCCTGCTGGATTACCTTGCGCGGCATCCCGGCCGCGTCTTCAGCCGCGATCATCTGTTGGACGCCGTCTGGGGCGACGCCCGGTTTGTGACCCCCCGGTCGGTCGACGTGTACGTGCGGCGAATCCGCGAGAAGATCGAAGCCGACGCCGAGACGCCGCGGTATCTGAAGACCATGCGGGGGGCAGGGTACAGGTTCGAGATTCCCAAGCCGGTTCCGGCATAGGGCCATCTTCGGGCAGGCGGACCGCGTTACGATCTGGCAGAGGACGCATGCGTGAAGCGTAGCTTTCTGGTGACGGTTTTTCTGCGCCTGACGCTGGCGATGGCGTTCGTCGCCGCGACGCGCGTCGCGGTTCCGCAAAAGGACTGGTACATTACCGTGCTGGCCGTGATCGGCTGGGCGGCGCTGGCGGCACTGTGGACGACCTGGTCGGTGCGGCAGGCGATCGGTCCGCTGCAGCGCGCGGCGGCGGCGATTGCGGAGACGCCGGAGGTGGGCGCGGCGCGGCTGCAGAGCCAGGAGTACGCGCCGGGATACAAGGATTTCGAGTCGCTTTCGAAGGCGCTCACCGGGGCGGCCGGGCATGTGGAACAATCGCTTGCCAGGTCCCAGGAGAGCCGCCGCGAACTCGAGGCGCTGCTCGACTCCATGCAGGACGCGGTCATCGCCGTGGATGTGGCGGGACGTATCCAGTGGACGAACCAGCGAATGCAGAAGCTGATTCCGGGCAATTCGATCAGCGGAGCCGTACGCGTCGGCCATGCTCTGGTCCAGACGATCCGCGATCCGGAGGTGCTGGCGTGTGTCCGGCAGGCGCTCGACAGCAGGACGGTGTGCGACCGGAAGACGACATCTCTGTTGCCCGGAAGGACCTTC
>Ga0116231_10010466_pt1 | contig 14919 bp, 10 predicted proteins | sample S1TSphgellanicum_2_FD_89695 | JGI IMG/M metagenome (GOLD analysis project Ga0116231, IMG submission 89695) | Host-associated microbial communities from peat moss isolated from Minnesota, USA - S1T2_Fd - Sphagnum magellanicum MG | ecosystem: Host-associated > Plants > Peat moss > Unclassified...
GGTTTGGGGGTTGTGTTTTTTTGTGGTGGGAGGGGGTGGGTGTGGGGGGGGTGTGGTTTTGGTGTGGGGGGGGGGGGGGGGGGGGGGGGGGGGGGGGGGGGGGGGGGTTCTAGGAGTTAGGGTCCAATGGAGGCACGTGTAAGGCCCTCATTCCCAAAACAACCCTCTTCAAAAGACCTTGACTGTACATGTAAAGACCTTGTAGGATTTTTGTAGTGTATATATGGAGGGCACCTTATTACATTATAGCCCACAAATTTTCCTCTATGAAGGGTCGGGCATTTAAAAAAAAGACGTAATTCTTGCTCTTACATTTTTGAAAACATAACGTGTGCTCCTAGGTCTTTTGAAATGGCCTCTATAATTTCATAATTTTTTGTGGAACGGCCAATCCCAGCACATTGAAAATGTGGAATGGTCTCAAGACTGACCATTTTGTGCTCTTGTTGCCAGCACCTTGAAAAGCAGAACGGCCTAAAAAATCAGACCAAAGTTCTCCTCCAATACACAAAGGTAAGGTAGGGTTTAGGGTTTAATGAGCGAGTGATGACACAATTAAAAACAATAATTTATGACACACAAAAGAAAAAAATGAACCGTGGCAAAAGCTGGCACGCACACTTGTTTGTTGTTGTTAGTACTACATAGTGTGAACACGTTGAAAAAGAGGCACCAAAAGCAAGGCTAACCTACCAAGGTAGGGAAGTACAAGAAGTGGCCAATGAAGTTGGGCCAAAGGACAAAAGAACCAGCCAATGAAAAGCTGTTGTGGGTGTTCTGTCCTTCCCTTGGGGCTGGTGTTTTTGGTGCATCTTCTTCCCCTTCTGTCCTTGGATTTAGCAAAAGTCCTCCTTCTCAGGCTGGTGCCAGGCTTTCTTTTGCTGGCTAAAACTGTAGCCAAAAAAGCTATATTAAAAAAATTTAAAGGTGCTAGCTAAAAGCAAGTTTTTTTTCTCGGAGATTATCAATAGCCAAAATCTGACAAATTTTCTAAAAATAAAATAAAAATCCACACCATATTTCTTTTATACATGGTTTCAAGTAGAGTAGCCAATAAAAAGAAAAGATGTTCAACAAATTTTACTTTCATATTTTGCTTGTAGCCAAATCTGGCTAAATCTTCACGTAGACCATCGCCACTTTTGGCTACATCACAAAATTGACAAGAAATACCACTGGCTGGTGCTTTCAATACACCTTAGTAGGTAGGTAGCTGATGTTGAGGGAGCACCTTCTTCCATGACCACCCATCAAACTGCAGCACCGCAAGTGTAATAGTATGTACTCTCTTTCTCTCCCTCCCTCTCTCTCTTACACACATATGCCATGTGCATGCACAAGTTTGTTTTTTTGTTTGTGTTACAAGCTGTGAAATGAGTCTTGCAACAAACTTTTACCCTTAAACCCTACTAAACCCTAAACCTAAGTCCTTTTTTTAAATAAGTTTTTTTTTGGCAAAACTTACTTCACTAGAAAGTGAAATTACTAAGAATAATATTTTTTTTCATGAATGCAGGTGATTTGTGAGAGTTTAAGTTTTACCCTTAAAAAACTTAAACCCTAAACCTAAGCCTAATTTTTTTTTTGGTGAAACTTTATTTCCTAGAAAGTGAAATGATTAAGAATTAAAAATAAAATAAAAATGAAGGTGATTTTTGACTGTTTCAATTGCTAGAAGTGAGAAAACAAAATAGTAAACCCTAAACCTATTTGACAAAATTTTTTTAAATTGGTGAATTCAATAAGAATAAGAAAAATAAAAAAATGAAGATGATTTCTTGAGAGTTTCAAGTGCCAGAAAGTGAGGGAGAAAAAAATTAGAAATTGCCCTAAACCCATTGCCAACCTTTTTCTTAAAATTGGCGAAATTAAGAATTAAGAATTTGAAAATGAAGGTGATTTTTCAGAGTTTCAATCACTAGAAGTGCGAGAAAAAAATAAAAAAAAATGCCCTAAAACCTAAGCCCACTGCTGGCCTTTTTTTTCTAATACCAGCAAACTTATTAAGAATCAATCATTTGAAAATAAAATGATTTTTAAGAGTTTCAATCTTCAGAAGTGAAAAAAAAAAAAAAGAGTGAAAATTGACCTAAACCCACTACCGCCATTTAAAAAAATTGTCAAAATGATTAAGAATAAAAAAATAACAATGAAGGTGATTTTTGAGAGTTTCAATCGCCAGAAAGTGAGGAATTGTTTTTGCAAATTTCTCTAAACCCTAAACTGATGGCTGGGCTTTAAAAAAAAAAAAAACTGGTGAGATATTTAGAAATCAAAAATTCGAAAGTGAAATGATTTTTGAGGGTTTCAATTGCCATAAATGAGAAAAAAATTGTAAAATTCACTGGATTTCTATGTTTGGTTTTTCAGTATGTATATATATATAAAAATGAGAGAGAGAGAGAGAGAGAGAGAGAGAGAGAGAGAGTTGATTAAAAGATTTATACTTCATATCTGGTTTAAAGTAGCCAAATTTGGCTAAATCTTCCTAAGGATAATCATCACTTCTTCTTACATCTTCCTTTGGATGATTTATCACCACTTTGGCTGCAGAAAAAAATTGCCCTCAAGAAAAAGGAAAAAAAACACAGATTAAATGTATCCTAATCAGTGTTTTTTTCCAACAATTTTGTGATGGAGCTAAGCTGGCTATCATTGATTAAAAGGTTTAGCAAAATTTGGCTATAAGTGAATTCTGAAACTAAAATAAAATATAAAATATAAGTATTATCCTTCTAATATTTTTGGCTATGTACTAGAACAGGATATAAAAATCTGCCAATTTTTCTGAATTTTTAAAATTTCAAAATATGACAGCAAATCACTCCATAAACCACATTTAAATTGTTATTTTTTTTTGCTGCAACTAGGCCCCAAAAAGAAAAAAGAAAAAAAGGCCCATGAGCTCATCACATTAGCTCAAGCACAAAATTGCTAAAAAAATTAAAAACACTGATTCTAACAACAACAGGAGGGTTCGGCTTTCAGAGTTGGGTGGTGGTTTAGTACTATTCTTGACAGAGTTCATTCATCTCCATCAATTCATGGGCCAGCCAGAGGTATCAATCCACTCTCTGTCCAGAGTACAGAATTTGGACTGGAGCAGCAGGTAAGGTGTCAAGTCACAACTTCAAATTCATGCAAAGAATCCCAACTGTAGTTAACTTGAATGTAGTAACCCTAATTGTCCTTTTGGTGGATGGGAAATATTTATGATGAATGAATCTTAAGTACCCTGTTCTTTTGTTTCATCTTGCTTTGCAAAAAAGGTAGGTATGAGGTAGGTAGGTAGGTGGGTGGGTAACTAAGTAGGATAATAGGTGGTTACTGTACAAATGTTGGGTGGGTTTGTAAATGTTTAGGGTTTAAACTCTAAACCCACCCCTCCCATCCTCCCCCAAACTCTGGTTACGAGCTAAGCAAATGCATGTAGATGATAAGTTAGTACCTAGGTAACAGTTAGTGAGGTTGTATGTATGTAGATAGATAAGTAATCGAAAATAGAAATTGGGCTAACCACCTTGGTTCGAACTCAGGATGGACAATTGTCTCTTTTCCATTCACCATCTATCCTCATGGTACACACTGTGGCTTGTTGGTTCACTTTGGTTGGCTGCCAGAGTGCATGGGGCCAGAGTGAACCAGCACCTACCAGTGCACCATGCAGAATGGATGATGTGTGGACAGGGAAACACTTTTTCATTCAATTCCTGTCCCATAGTTAACCACAGTGATTAGCCATGTATCAACACCATTCACATGTATGTATGTATGTATGTATGTATCTACCTACCAAGTAGCGCCGAGTGACAGTGCACCACGCAAAATGGATGATGTGTGGACAGGGAAGCACTTTTTCATTGAATTCCTGTCCCATAGTTAACCAAAGTTGTTAGCCATGTATCAACCATTCACATGTATGTATCTATCTACCTACCAAGTAACACTACCTACCTACCTACCTACCTACCTAGATAGTAACAACAACTTACATTCCTTATCTATGGTAGTTACTCACTTACATAGCCAGAGTTAACTATGTAGCGCATGAGGTTGAAGTAGGAGGGTTTACAAGGTCCATCCACAACTGAGTCATAATGGGTTTCTGGTGGATGGTGCGGTGGTGGGTGCCAGGTCACATAATCTCGTGGGGGGACCCAGAAATTGCATAGGGGTACCAATTGAGGAACCTTACAAACCCTAATAATCCCCTTGAGTTATGTAAGGGGTAGTGTTAAAGACGTGATGTGACTGAATAAGGTCCACCCTATAAAGAAAATTAATTTAGTGCGATTTTTGTGTCGTCCAGAATAGATTACAATATTATTGCATGCTGAAGTTTAGAGTACCTAGTACGTAGCACTCAATTCATTGCAAATTTGTCGATTGGCAAAAATACTACCCGTAGTTATGTAGGTTGGTTAAATGCTAATTAATTACTTAAAAAAAATATTTTGGCAAAATTTCTGAAAAATATGTGCTTGCTTGTGATGGCAAAAATCTGAATGAAGCCACCAAGCACAATAGCTTCATTTAAAAAAAAAGTATAATGCTGAGTTATAAATTATTATTATTTTATTGCCAAACATATCTAGGATCATTATTCCAAATAGGATCATGATATGTAGTCTAAATGGTTATGACCAAGGTGAAATAATAACAAAACCCTCTAGATTTATGGAATTTTTTAGTCTATGAAAAAATACTCAACTATGCATAGGTGATAGTTATCATGTAAGAGGAAAATTTCTTAGTTTTATTCAACCCATTCCATAACATGTTCAACTCACGCCATATATTTCCGTGGGTTTAGACCACACGGAACTTCATAAAATGGGGTTTGTTTTTGGCTTTGTCTTCTAACTTAGGTGATGTCTCCATTAGAGGTAACCTTAGGTGAGTAAGTAAGATGGGGTAATCAATCATTTTTTGACCTCAATCAAGCAAGCATTTGAGTTAAAAGACGTCATCCTATTCTCTCAAGAGATGGGCTCATTCATGGATGGCATCTAATACAATTACAAAAGATTAGTGTTGAGTTTCCCTGCAAATATGTTATATTTTTAGGGTTAGAATGTTTTCATGTCAAAATTACAGTTTAAAAAGCACATCCAAGTTTTATAAGTCTCAAGTAGTTAAATTGTACGCATAGAGAGACTCATTATTCTACACACTTTTTTTCTTCTTCTGAGGGTTTCTTGTGGATTGCAGAATTTGTTTGCAGGATTGACCATACACTTTATATAGTTCAAGGTTTAATTTATCTTAAACCCTAAACCCTTAACCCTAAACGCTTTCAACAGCCAAAATATTCTTGTCACAGATTTTGCCTGTATTTGTGCACATATGTATTTTACCTGCGGGTTGTATCAAGAATCCACCAGCAACATCATATCTGTGACTTACATAACTTACTCCCTCGCAGTTGCAAACATGCACAAAAACAAAATGCTAAGTTATTTGAGAATGCCACTGTATTGGACTTGCAAGTAAGCAAGTAAGTGAGGGACCCGAAGGCACTAAAAATTTTTAAAAAATTCATATGCCCAATTTTGCAAACTTGGGTTACTTTCATGTGTTCCAAAATTGCAAAATTTGTTGTAAGTACTCCGAGAACCCCAAAAAAAAAAAGGTTTTTGTCCATTAAATTTTTTGCAGTACAAACAGAGCAACTAAGTTAGGTAAGTACTGTGTGAGAATGTATATATGTATATGTATATGTATGTATGTATGTTGGTACTCAATACAGACACTACAACAACTGTTACAGTACGCACACAACACACAAATTGGGTGTTACAAATAACTCACAAAAATGTACATATCCCATGACAATTATACTCGATCCCAAGGAAGAAGTTAGTTCCCAGCTCTGGGTCCTTTTTTTTCCCCCCCCTATAAAATGCAATCATTAGACTCTTTCTTCCAACAACAAGTTTGGTAGTTTTCATACTTCCTCAAGGGCACAACATTCTCTCCTCCTCCTCCTCCTCCTCCTCATCATCCCTCTTATCCCATGGGCTGGGCTCTTCCGTCTATGATATACTCTTCTTTCTTAGCATAGAATGTGACACTAGTAGAAGCTTGAATCTTTGGTCTGAGTGCTCTTTGTTTTCCTTAATTTTATTGCAAGTGGATTTGTTTTGCCGTCTAGCAATTACAACAAAATCAAGAGAACAGTCCAAAAAAATGAGAGAGTGGCATGGGCCGACTCTGAGAGAGAGTGATCAAACATCATCTTGTTTTTGTGAAAGAGGAGGAAAAGAACAACAAATTCAAAGTTCATTTGTGTGTCAACAACAAGTAGCAAAGTTCAGTTCTCTGTGGTTCCAAGTCAGTATTGCAGTTCCTCAAGAATCAACACCTACACCTAGTCTGGTCAGGTCGGGTTGGGTCTGGTCTGGTCTGTTGTAGTCTAGGCTAGCCTAGTCTAGCTGAAGAAGTTCCAAGGTCTGCATGTGCTATTCTGTATGTATGACAAGTTCGCAAAACTGGGGTCATGGAAAAAAAATTACAAATGAGTTGATGGCTCTGAGTTGCTACTCCGAGTGCAATTTTCTCATTTTTCCAATTCTCACTCTTTTTGCCCTGTGTTGTGAAAAAGATCAACACAAAAGGGAAAATGATCAGTACAGGTAGAGACATCATGGGCTTTTCTAAATCTCAAAGTAGAGCTCAAAATGAGACATCCTCCTAGTTGGCAAGACACAATTTTCCAGTGGTATTGCATTTTCACAGAAGGATGGATGATGATCAAGAACTTAGATCATACCTGAAGTGAAGTACATCCATCTAGTTATGATCCGCTGCAGTTTACAGCAAGGGGTGTGAATCATAGATGGATGAGCCAGCCTCATAGGATCTGAGGGCTTCCAGCTCATGAGAGTATACCTTCAATTCAGGGCTCTTCTCTTTCTTGTTCTTTTCATCATTGTTGCTGTTGTTGTTGTTGTTATCAGGAGTTATGTTGGATTCTGTTGTTGTTGGGTGAATAATACCATGCTGCAGAAACTCCATGGCTGGGGCCGCATGCCCCCCTGCAGCAGCAGCTTGAGCGCTTGACCCACATTGTCCAGTTCCTCCTCCTCCTCCACCTCCAGGAGCTAAGCCTGAGTCATCTCCAGCTTGATGATGATGTATGGTGGAGGTGCTGTCCGGCAATCCAAGCATCTGGTGGCCTTGCTGCTGCAACTGGGTATGAGATCCTGACATAGCTGATGATGATGGTCCATAATGTTTTGACCGCTCATCTCGTGATCCAAGCATCCATTCAGGGCTGCCTAGATCTCCCCGTGAGAATGACTGCATTTGTATCAAGTTCTGGTTTGAAGGTGAGTAAACCTGAAGTTTCTGGTTCTGCAATTCATCAAGAAAAACACAAACAAAAGGTAGTTGTAAGAGGCTGAATCATAATACTGAGAGGAAGCAAGGCTAAGGTCCTGAAGTGAAAGGAGGGGAAAAAAAAAGAAAACTTCTAACCTGTGACCTGGGGGAGTTGGCTGATGCTAAAGTGGTGCTGTGATGTGGAGGTTGGAAATGCTGCTGCTGCTGCTGCTGCTGGAGGCTCGGGGGTGATCTGCCTACTACTACTTCTTGTTGTTGCATCAGATCTGAGTGTGAGTTCAATGGACGCAACCATGGAACACCAGGCTCAATCCTAGTACTCGTGTTATAATTGCCTGTCGCTTGTCTGCTTTGACAGCTTCCTTGTTGCTGACTCAACCCGAGCTGTCCTCCAAGTGATGAGAGTGACAGGTGTGGTCCACTCTGACCTGAACTAGTTACGCCCTAAAATAAGCCTCCCACCCATTGACCCACCCATTGTCACCACTTCAACTGAAGTTGGTCTCAGGAATAATATCAAACGTTTGGAGAGTTCAAATCAAATTGCGAGGAGAGAGCTTTAGATCTGGACATGATTAAAGTATGTATGTATATATACTACCTGCAAAAAGTGTTGATAGGCAGCAGTGGCAGCTTCATGGGCATGATTGGAGGAGGATGATCCTGGCATCATACTCATCTGTCGCTTTGCATTGTGTAGCATAAGCGGGACAGATGATGTAGAGAGAGACATAGCTGACAGCAAGGCTTGATGAGGGTCTGGGCCTTTCATGGAACTTGTTGTCTGTTGCTGCATCCCATGATGGTGATGCGGTGATTGATGGCTGCTGTCACCATGCCCTCCTCCTCGTCCATATGAAGCACCTGCAGTCACAATTTCAGCTTGTTTTTTACTTTTCAATCCAGATCATGTCAACTGTTTACTCTTATGCTATGCAATGCAAAACAACAGATGTGTATGATGGAAGGTGCGTCCAATGTTACTAGTACACTTGCAAGAGGAGGAGGACCGATCACAGAGCAGCTGCTGACCATTCACAGCACAACTGCTTTCACTGTCAGTTCCAGTTTTGATGCTAATGATTTCAGCTGAGGTACCAGCTGCTGCTGCTGTTGTTGAGACTGCACCAGGTTGTGGCTTGCGGCGGCGTCTGTTGTGGTCTGCAAGGCGCTTGCGACAGCTTCTTTTGCCTTCATCAAACTCAGCTAGCAAGTGGAATCTATTTCACACAACAAAAAAATAAAAATAAATTAATTTAGAAACAAAGAATGTTAAAAGTGTGAAATCAACATTGTGCAAAATCACAAACACTGAAAAGTAAAACCAACATCTTCAGCTTTGACCAAGTTGTGGATCGTCTAGCAAAGCGACATTGTGCAGACACTCATGAGGAGATGACGACTGGAATGTTCCATACCTGCTGCATTGCTGACAAAAGCGTTTGGTAAGACCGGCAGCTATGACAGTTGGTGCTTTGGAGTGGAGCTCACACACTTTGTGACGGCGGTGGTAGTGCTTGGCAGTGCTCAGATCAGCTTTGCAACCTTCTGCTTGACACATTGGAACTTGGGTGTTTGGAGGGCCTGCACAAGGCCGCTTTGCTAGACGACCCACAGCAGTGTCCTCAGCTGAGAAGTAGGTTCGCACCCCGAGATTGAGGCCTATCCGGGGTGCAGTATGGCCATCACTCACCTGCAGGCCAAAACCAGGTTTTTGGATTATTGTGAAGAAAACTGAATATAATATTATTGAATGCAAAAATTAAGAATTGAATTTGTCCTTCAAAAAGCACAAGAATAATTCAAGAGAATTTTTTTCACAAAATTAAAAAAAAAACAATTTAGTCTTGATGCATTGAAACAGGGTTTTCTCACATCCTCTCTCTTGACCAGATGATGTTCGTGTATGCCAGATGCAAAGTAGTGGTCACGACGCTGCTGCTGCTGCTGCTCGAATGCGGTTTGCATATCCCCAACATGGAGTCCTCCACTGGTAGCAGCAAGGCCTGGGATTCCAGACGAGCCTTGAAGTGAGTTGTGAAGGTGTGACCCTCCTCCTGTTGCAGCAGAAAGGACGGCAGCACCAGCAGAGCCATCCAAAGCTCCATAGGCATGATGATGATGATGACGATTCTGCATTCCTGCTGGGCCGAAGATCCCCAAGGTGGCAGCATTGTGACTGAAGTTGGCTGGAAGTCCTGGTGAAATCATATGGCTGTAAGCCCGAAGACTTGAAATTTGGCCTGCAATAAAAGAAACAGCATTCCAGTAATAGTCAAAACAGATCTAGAGACAGTGTTTGTTAGCTACTTAGTTCAGGAACTTTGCTCCAAACATAGCTCCAACTCTGATTCGAATCATATCTCTTGTAAATCTTTTGAACACAATTTCTGTGATATGAAGTTCTTGACAAGCAAGAGCCCCATTGCTACAACCCATTTGTGACTTTCTCACTTTCTCTGGTACTTACTTTTCAAGACATGAAATTTTCAGCTTGCTGCCAACCATTCTTCACATTGCCTGAGACTGAGTGAGTGTATATGACTATACAATTAAGGCAGACAGACATCTGGATCTGAAGTTACAAGTTGCACCCATTCGCTGAAAGGAAACTTTGCAATCCCTGTACACTGCAGACATAAATCTAAGCTAGACTTCTGATCCAACAAGGAGTCTCATTTGGAACTATGACTAGATATAAAAGTAGTATATAAGTGTTGCAGAAGAAGATGTGTACACCAGTTACCTGCAGTGATCTGTTGGGTCTTGTGGTCCCCATGAGCTGCATCACCTGGTACAGCAGCTTCATTAGAGCTACCACTGCCTGGGTGCTGTGTGGCCAGAATCATAGGATCCCACTCCCACTCTAATCGGTTGGTCGGGTACTGCCGAGAAGCGTGCTCGAGGGTGCCGCCAACCACGCCGGGGCTATCCCAGTTCTCTGTTGACCAATTTGGCCCGGGGTCACCTTGATGCTCGTTGGTATTTGCAGAAGGGTTCATCCCATGTACTTTTTTTGAGAGTCAAAGAAGAAGAAGAAGAAGAAGAAGAAGAAGAAGAAGAAGAAGGGGGCTTTTCAAGACTGTAGAGATGTAGAGTCAGTCAGGATGATGGGACGTGTAGTAAGTAGTAGAACCCAGGTGCTGCTGCAGCTTCTTCTTCTTCTTTCTGGCTCTACAGACTCCTGCTCGATTGAACAATCTCAATATTTAAACAGCAGCAGTAGCAGGATCATGGGTTGTTGACAGAGGAGAGAGAGCACACCAGAGTGACTTGAAAAAACCAAAAAACCAAGCTGTTATGGAACTTGAGTTCCTGCCAAGATCAGCCGGTCTCAACACAATTAGCAGTTATTGCAACACTTTTAGAGTCAATGGCGGAAGACTCACATATGACATCAACAAAATATTCTAGATTCAAAGGGCAATTCTTGTTGCAGTCAGTATGTGTGAAAGAAATCGTAGTAACATAATTCTGTACTGTACTATTATAGAATGGCTGCTGCTGCAAGTAAGTAGTTCAACAATGATCAACAAGTTTCTCCATCAATGGTAGAGTGGAGATGCTCATGAGTATCCTGAACTGCAGTCAGTCTCACATGACTACTAGATGGGTACAGTAGAAGAAGAGAAAGGCAGATGGAGCATGTTGGCTGTGTATGGGGGTTGGTTGGATTTAATCTGGGTTTTGTGGCACATCAACCTCAACTCTGATTTTGGAGTGAATCTCCTCCTCACAGTGTGCAGCATATGTAGTAGGGTAGTATTATAGATCAGTCAAGCATGTTGTGCCTCAAACCTTGTCAGCCCTTGCAATCGATGTCCAGCTTTGGGCTGAGGGAACTCCCCGGCTTGTGTCTTCTTAGACCAGAAGAAAGCTGCACACAGCAGCAGCAGCAGCACTTTCTACAACAACTGATAACCCACCACAACAAAAATACCACCACTTTCATAAGAAGTCAATGATTCCCTGACCAACTCAGAAGGGATGCTTAAGTTAAAACCACATTCAACTTCTTTTTCTAAACAAATTTTTTTGCAACAAAGTAACAACAGGGTCTCACAGACTTAGAACAGAAAAAAACAGGTCTGGATTTTTGCAAAGCATTGTAGGACATGGATCATAGAAAAAGACCTGCTGGCCTGATGGGGCGAAGAAGAAGAAGAAGAAGAAACATTTCTTCTAGGACTCAAATGCCAGGAACTCTTGTTTCTTCTTCTTTATTGCCCACATGAAAACTCCTCATCTAAGATTCAGCTACCACATGTGATCTTCTGAATCACATTTCATAACCTTCTACTGGAACTGGAAAAGAAAAATTGGACAAGATTGATAGAAAGATGAGGAAAGAAATACAACACCCAGTGCTTCAATCAAAACTTGTAAATGGAGCTCAGGGATTGTTGGTTTTCCTTGAAGAAGAAGCTGTTCAAGGTTAGTGGTATGGTCCACATTCAAAAATCCTTGCAGGTCTTCATTCTTTGCTAGAAATTCAAGATCATCCCCATTTGAAGATGATCAATCTCATGGACATTGGTGCAATTTTCTTTTTTGTAGGAGGAGGAGAAGGAGGAGTAAATGGAGCCAAGTGCGAATCGGAAAAAAATCAATGCACAATTCTCAATCTCTGAGAAATGAAATATTTATGCTAGGTGATTGATCACACCAGTCAAGAGGACAGATCCACAATCAGTCTTCTACTGCAAAAGAATACTCAGATGCAAAAAGAATGCTCACAAGAAGAAGAAGAAGGGGGTGAAGGAGGAGGAGGAGGAGGTCAGGATGTTATATAAACTTGCAAAAGAAATACACCCAAGACTGCAAAAAACAAACAAGAACCCACCCGGTTCTGGCATTTTGTCCCAGGATCAGAGTGGAAGAAGAAGAAGAAGAAGGTTTTGTGGTGGCTCTTTCAGAGGATCACGTGGGAAGGAAGATTGCAGCTGCAAAATTGCAGCAGAAACTATTGTTGTTATTGTGAATTGCAAATTTGATGAGAAGAAGCAGCAGCTGCTCACCTTGATATGCAGGAGGAAGCAGGTGAGCTCTCAGGGGTGATGGACTTGTTCACGTCATCGTTGTCGTCGTCGTCTCCTCCGACTCCTGCTGCTGCTGACAACAAAGAAGAACTTTGCTAGGCAGCTTCTTCTTCATCCTTGCAGATCTGCACAAGCAGCAGCAGCAGCAGCTTTGAATGAATGCTCTGAAGGTGCTTGTGTTCCACTTCCCACCTCCCCTGCTGAAGCTAGTCTTTCATGATCTGTTTCTGCGAGAGAATCGATCGTTTCAGCAGAATGGGTGTGTGTGTGTGTGTGTGTGTGTCTCTCTCTCTCTCTCTCTGTGCTGACAATGAGGACTACCCGCAGCTAGCGCAATTCAGCGTTCTTGCACTAGTGCTGCACCACACCTACGCAGTTCATGTGAAGTGTTGGATTCCCTAGCGCACTTCATGAAAGCAAGGAGAAGAGAAGAGAAAAGAAGAAAAGAGGAAGGATTTCTCCAGACAATGATATTCTTTTTCTTCCTTGAGCTCCGGCTGGCGCTCATCACGATGATCCTTATTCCCTTCGACTCCAAACCTTCTTCTCCTCCTCCCTAAGAAGTCGTCTACTTTTTGTCTTGGGCACCAAGAGTGCTCCTGCTCCTCTTCCTCCACACCCACATATATATAGAACCTACAACTAATGAAGCAACAGCAGCTAGTTCTTCCGCTGCTGCAACTTTTTCTTTCACTACTCTTCTTCAAGCCTTTGGATTCGCTCTGTGTTTCTGTGTATGTCTCTCTCTGAGAACTCAGTCCATGACAGGACAACAAGCTCAGGCTCAAATGTTGTTTATCGCCATCACCACACGACTGAAACCCACAAACAAACAAGTAGTTGTGAAACAAGACTTGAAACCTCCTCCTACAATAGAACCAAGCTCCCAATGCTCTCACTCCAAACAGAAAACACACACGCACACACACACACACACACAAGGACAAACCACTCAAATGAGTCCCTCCCTCACACCTGAGCTTCCTCACGCGGCTGCTCCACGCACTCACTCACTCGGCGAGCGACAAACAAAAAAAATGGAGAAAAAAGCTCCCAGTAAACAAAACCAACACTCACTCACTCACTCACTCGGAGCTGCAAAATCGATTTCCGCAATAGAAGCTCTGGACAGTCTAAACCTCCGCCACCACCAATCTCCAGTCGACTAAGCCACCTGCAATCTCCAGCGATCGACGCAAGCCCAAAAATAGAAACCAACTCTTGTTCACTGCTGCACTAGTAGATTAGCTAGCTTGAAAACCACAAACAAAAGCAACAACAGCAGCAACAACAACAACACTTGCCCACAGTTTCTCTCACTCACTCACGGACTCTCTGTTTCTCTCTCTCATTCGCAGTTACTGCTATCCGAGGCAGCGAGCAAGCGAGCGACGCCGCGACCACCGTCCAGCCAGCCAGCCGGCCACCAAATGGTAAGCAAAAGGCGTAGTAATGCAAAACAAAACAGACACAAGACGCTCAAAGAGCTGCAGAAGCTCAAAGCAACAAGCAAGCAAAGCTCAAACCAAAAGCTCAACTAGTGCAAAAGCTCAAGTTCCTTCCTTCCACAGACAACAAAATAGACACCAACACACATCGCTCGCTCGCTCGCCAGCTACTTCCTTTGTTCTCTCGTCACACAACAACAGACACGGCTCTCGCGCAGACAAAAACAGACACACAAAGCAAGGAGACGACGACGACGACGACGACGACGACGCAGCAGCAGCGGCAGCAGTCGCAACAGAACGCAACGGACAGCACTGGCGGGCGCGCACCTTTCCTTCTAAATAGCTAGCAACCCCGACTCTGCTAATCGCTACCCCCTACACTCTACACCTACACAAACCACAATACATTACAATTTATACACCTAAAAATACCCCCCAAAATACCTACCTACATATACATACATACATTTCTGTATAAAAATGTAAATACATACATGTACGTACTTCATACTATACTAGATATATGTGTCCAACAACCATACTAGAGACTTGTTTCCTACTAGGCTATAACCAGATACTTTGTTTACTACTACCATACTAGAGACGTATTTTCCTACCCTACTACTCTATATACGCATTACTTATTTATTTGTAAATCAGTAGAACTGGCTACCATACATACATTTATACCAAAACACACAAGTAATAAGATTCTACAAGTGTGTTTGAAGTTACATGCAAACTTCACATACGTATCTTTTATATGTGATAGAGAGACGTACAAGTTCATGTACGTATAATTGTAATACATACGTAACTTCAGGCCGGTTGTCTACGGTCTAGCTTTTTCTTTGACGCATTTTCGGTTTAGCTATAGACTAGGAGATAACCCACGTAGGTTTGTTTGGCTATACCACCTTTTGTAGGCAGGCAAGTTAGTTAGGTCGGTATTAAAATGTAAGGCTTTAGGACCAACCTACTACTACTAGAGGGTTGTCTACGAGGAGGGTAAGTAGTTAGGTAGGTAGGTAAGTAAGTAGGTAGTCTATTTCTAGCTTAGCTAAGGGGGTAGGGATGACCAATTA
>Ga0116231_10010468_pt1 | contig 14915 bp, 6 predicted proteins | sample S1TSphgellanicum_2_FD_89695 | JGI IMG/M metagenome (GOLD analysis project Ga0116231, IMG submission 89695) | Host-associated microbial communities from peat moss isolated from Minnesota, USA - S1T2_Fd - Sphagnum magellanicum MG | ecosystem: Host-associated > Plants > Peat moss > Unclassified...
CTTCCCTTAAAATCCTTTCCCTCCTCCTTTCCTTCCCCCCCCCCCCCGACTAAAAAGACGGCACAAAAAACAAAAAAAAAAAAAAAAAAAAAAAAAAAAAGAAAAAAAAAAAAAAAAAAGAAAGGAAAATCAAAACAAAAGCTGAACAAACTACTGAAGACTCGGATCCCACCACCGCCCGCACAATTTCTGCCAGAGAAAACAACACTACTGCTGTCCGCAACTCTTCTGTCTGGTGGAGACGGCTATGGAACACAACAGGAGCAGCAAAAAGAGGATCGAGAAAACGAGGGGACAAGGAAAGGATTATCCTCCAAGCTTCTTCCGACATCGCACCGTCCAACGGACGCAGGGTTACCGTCCTGGGGTTGGTGCTGATGTTAAAGAGTCTTCCTAATACGCAATTTATGAACAAAAAACACAACTTCGTTGTTTCGCTCTCCAAAGGGATTTCCATTACCGTCCATTGGATTCCTGTTCCCCGTCCGCCGGTCGGATACACTGTCGACGCCGCGTGCTGAAACCCTTTCACTCTTTCTCTCAAGCAGCGCGCTGGAGGCTTCGTCTTCGCTTTCTTTGCGGGTTCGTGAGCGGCGGTTCGATTCGGAATGTTCTTCTTCGCACATGTGGAGTTTCACTGCTATCGTGGTAATGATAAGGAAGCGTACGTTGTTGTCCTTCGCTATTTTACCTGCATTTTTCTATTCTTCTTTTTCCTTTTTTCTTTCTTCGGGGGTTTTGTTTCGATCTCAGATGTTCTAATCTGTTGCCAGAATCTCTAGACAGAGATAGAGAGAACCAGATCGAGATGTTTTGAGTGCGAAGCTTGCAAGATCTGAGTTCTGGAAGGCCTTGTTTGTTGTTGTCGTTGTTGCAGAGGTGGGGGAATTCCAGCAGGAGCAATTAGGATGGGAATGAGATAAAGGTCGTCCGTCCTCGCGAAGGAACGGGACTGCACTTCTTTTATGTGAAGAAAAAAGGTTAGCGTTTCCTGTTCTCGTGTCCACTGAAAGAAAGAAGTGCTCTCTGTCGCTGAAGAGGAGATCTCCAACCGTGCTTCTTCGGTAAGCTTGTTCCTGAACTGCTTGCTTGTTGGAAAACGGCTATGGAAAAGTCTCAGAGAGAGAGACACAGAGAGAGAGAGAGAGAGAGAGAGGAGAAGAAAAACAAACTAGCTTTGTTTCAAGCTTTTTGAGTTCTGAAGTTTTTCGTGCATGTGAACTACTACAGCCATACTCATTCGAAGAGCGGTTTGAACGGACCGTCAGATCGCAACAACAGCAACAACAACAACACAGCAAGCGTGTCTAGAGATCGTTTTTTCTAGAGATAGAAAAGAAGAGGAGAGGACGGGGGGAGGAGACTCAAGAGATGGCGAGGGGATTCGTGTGGGCAACAGCGGAGGATCTGCTACAAAACAGGGCATTCGTCTTGTCACTCTATAGGAGTTACCTTCGAGTGTTGGCTTCTGACAAGCTCTCCTTGTCTCTAGCAGCACAGGCGAGCAAGAGAGCGCAAGTGCGGGAGATGTTTGACATGGGAGCTCAGGAACGATCTCTTCACAACATTCGGGATTTAGTCGACGCTGCCAAGTACACCCTTTCTCAGTTGCACAAGGGGCAGATTCCGCGAGAGAGCTACAACAAATAAAAAAATCTCATCTTGTCATCATTCCAAGGTATAATCTCCTTCTTCTCTTGTTGTTTCTTAGCCAATGTACAAAAAGCATGCATGTGTACAAGAAGGCATTGCAGTTTCTTGCATGTGTCCAAGTTCTCTCTGGAAGCCAGCCAGTGTGAAATGGACATAGCGAACTTCTGGTCATTGGCTCTTGCAACAAGGGTTCCTTTGTTCTCCATGCTCTGGGTAGGCATTGTTCCTAATTCTTGTATGTCAAAAAATCCATTTTCCATAATCCTACCACTTGCATCATGAACTTGCTAAGCCACAGTCTGTTCCCTATTTGATACCAGCAGATGGATTTCTTGATGTTTCATTTGCTTGTTGATGGGTTGTTAACCCATTTCTTTTTTGTTGCAGTAGCTATGACATAGCGTCATTATTTCATGGGGCTTGGCTGGACTGGGATTTCTCGTACTAGGCAGCAATTGGATCACAATTGTCTTAAATGTTCACTCTGAGGCTATCATCTATATGATGCGCAACCACAGAATGACCTCACTGGGATTTCAGTGTATTAGAAGGGCGCCTTAAATCTGTAAGATTCCCTCCTGACAGAGGAGGTCAACTTACATTTTCGGGCAAGCTCTTACATTTTCATAAGGGCCTGCTGTGTTTCCTTTGTGCATCAGATATGTGGATGAGTGGTCATTACACATGACAATGCCCTTGGAAGGGCATGTTACCAGAATTTGGCACTGCCCTAGGCAGCTGCTGCCAAGGGTGGCATCTTATCTGGCAATGCCCTCATCCATGGGCATTACGTACCACTTAAAAACCCTGGACCCTGAGCCTGGAGGATGCACCAAGGAATACTTATTTGTTATTGGAGTACACCATTGGAGCCCAAGCAATGGTGTGGGGATACACCATTATTGGAGCCAAAGCAAGGGTCATGCTCAAAGATGTTGAATACAAGAAAGCAATTAGTCCTGCAACAGGTTCCTCATGCAGGTGAGTGAAATTTGTACTGCTTGCTTGCAGGTTGGGTGTCTGTCATGTTTTGCACTGATGCAACAATTTTGGAGCACTACCACCAGAAGCAGCAAGAGTTTGGGCATCAGGAAAAAGGTATTTGTTTCTTAACTGGCTCAGGTATCATCAGGGCTCTTGGTGGAGCAAGATCCTAACCATCTCCAATGTTCGAAACACATCAATTATCTTGTATACAGTTTTCAGATGAACAATTTAGGCAAGAAAACTAGTTTGGTACCCTGTTTTAATTATATTTACTGTTTCCAACGCCTCATTTTGTCCCAGTTTCTGCAAAATTGGGACTCCAGTTTTGAGGTACTTGAAGGATAACTCTAACATTATCAGAATGTTTCTAATGAAATTTGAGTTATATGTCTTTGGCAGATGCTATATCAAGTGGACAGGAAACTAAGTCCATTATTGAGGATGAAGGGCTGAAAAGGGTGATGAAGTACAATGACACCAATGAAGAATACTTGAAGGTGAAAATGGATGCCATCAGAGACAGTAGAAGTGTGTGCTGATAGACTTGAAAACGTTTTAGCAAAATCAGAATATGTCAAATGTCAAACAAATTTGATTCATGGCTTCCATGTCTTTTGAAACTTGTTAGCTTTGTGTTATCTATACATTTTAGCAGTATCGAAAAGTATGGGAAAAATGATAGTTGTTACAATTGAAGTGAAGAAAGTGGTAGGTAAAGCTGAAGGGCTAGGGCTTTACTGGAATAAGGACCTGCACAAGGTGGAGCCGAGCACAGTCCAAATCTGGTAATGCCCCTTGCTCCAAGGGCTTTAATGTGTGTAAAGACCATGGTGGTGGAGTGAGAAGAGAAGAACCGAAGTGGGCTTTACAATTTTCATAGAACCCACAGAGAGCATAGGTGGGCTTCATAAAAATCATGAAGCCTGTCCAGGAATCTCCCGAATTTCTTTGCCCTAAAGTACACTAAGAAATCTAGCTAGGCCTTTCCATGCTTCAAAAACTTGAAGAGATTACATTGAGACACTATATGAAAAACAAGAGTATGTTGTTGTTGATGAGGAGAAATTTTAACCAAAAGACTCCAGCATGCATCAAATGCCACATTGATTCATTTCCTTAACAAGTGGGTGAAAGTGAGAGATTCAAGAACTTCTAATATCTTGAAAATGATCCACCAACTTCAAAATTGAAGAAAATGACACTACAAATTGTCTAAAGAATGATGACCAAAATTCACCAAATGTCATCTGTAACATCATGAATGTGTGTTCTATGGTACTGGAGTGCTTTTAGGAAAAAATTGTTAAAGAAACCTAAAGGCTCTTTGCCTCTTTTATACTATTTTATAAAAATCATTGGTCTCTGGCTAAAAAAACAAGGTCTTTACACTTTTAAATTGAATGCAATAGAAAGGGGATATAACTATGAAATTGAAAACCCTGTGAAATTTTGTAATTATTTCTTAAGGAAATAGTTTCACAACATTGGCACGACAAAATGAGCCATAGAAGTCAAAAATGGACTTGGAACATATGTGCAAGTCTTGCCATTGATTAGGTAACAAGTTTGCAGTGGTATTGAAATGATAACAACACAGCAAAGGGAACAAAACTGTGGGAAAAGTGGAAAAGCAAAAGATGAACATACTTAGAAAGGTGAACAAACTTTTACAGGAAGAAGGGGGAGGAGGGACAAAGCTGCCATGGCTATTGTGGCTTCACATGTAATAGTGATCACCTAAACTAGGTTTGCCTTTGAGCATGATTCTTCATCAATCTGAAACTAATGAATCTAGTGAAGGTGATCCACATCATGGTGATCAAGTCTTAGGATGACATGTAAACTATGATGAGATATCTTACACTTTCAAGTCAGGACTTAGTTGAGGTTGAACTCCTCCAATAATGATCAGGTTTAATTGATGTGTTCGGGCACTTTAAATGCATGTTTCAACTTCCCACACCAAAACTATTTCTTAAGACCAAGCATCAAATAACAAAACATGAAAAAAATAGGAGCTAATGATAAACACCCTTAGATGAATCTCTTGTTTTAAATCTCTTTGCTTTTTAACTCATTTGCTAATTTTGAAACCCAAATCTTTACTTGTGAAAATTCTATTAATTTTCGAAACCCAAAACCTCTACTTAAGACAATACTGCAGATCAACAAACACAAATGATGAATCCCAAGTAAAGAAGTTTAGATTGGCAACAAGTCAGATTATACAAATCGTTCTGAAGTTCTTGTGGCCAACCCTAACTATGGGTTTGCAGCAAGCAAAACACAACATTTTCAGATTTAGAAGTTGCATAAGCCTGCAGGGTTGGGTTCTGCCAGTGCCTGAGATTGTTGTCATCACAGCTTTTGCTGCAAAATGGCCTGCTTCAGAGAATTGGATGAGCTAGATCAAAAATTACAAATTGATAAGCACCATGACCATGAAGAAATAAAAATAGAAATAAACCCATTCTTAATATTATTGTTTTCATTATTGTTTTGTAACCCATTGTTTCAAACCATAAATCGTTCACAAGTTGTTCTCTTTTTTTTTTTCTTTTTTTTTACAAGTTTCCCACTAAAAGCTTTTAAAATCTATGTTTGTTGCAGATTGTGAATTAATACACATGTTAAATCAAAATGATAAGTTTTGTATTTCATCAAGAACATGCAAGTGTTGAATGCCAATGTTTAAAATGTCATGTTTTTAAATGATATCAGCTCCAACATTGGATGGTAAAATGCACATGTTATTTAAGTTATTTTCATTATTTGATTGTTCAAAAACAATTACATATTGTTAGCACCATGGATTACTTTTCAGATTTTGCAAAAATACATGCATGATAATATTTGAAAGACTTTTTTTAAAATCTAAAATAGCACCCCAACTTAATAAAGCGCTATTTAGCAAACTACCAGCACAATTTCACAAATGCTAAAATCCCGATATCACTCTTGCATTTGTGAACCAATACTTTAGATTGATAACAATTATATAGAATATGAGTCTTTTGATAAAATCACATTCATATGAGCTGGTGATTGGAAATCCACATATTTTGTTGTATTTGTAAATCAATATTTTAAATTGATAACAATTATACAAATTTTTGGCGTTCTAATAAAATCACATTCATTTGAACTAATGATTGGAAAACAACATATTTTGCATATGTTGGCACATTACATTCAACATGATTTTCTATATATATATACGTTTTTAAATTAATAACACTAGAAGGTGTATATACAAATACATGAGTATTTTTTTAATTTTACTATTCCACATATTGCACAAACATTGCATTTTTTGGAACACATTTGTAAAAAAACCAATCCATTTTTTATACATTTCATTTTTGTCATTCCAACCATGGGCATATGGCTAATCCATAATGTTACATTTGTTGCAAACACACTCAATCCTAGACTTCTTGTTTTTTTAATTCATTTTTCATAAACATAAAAAAACATGTTTTTATGCAAAATATATTTTTTACATTGTACAATCACTATGAGAAAAAATAGGTGTTCTACAATTGGTCTTGCAATTCAATTTTTGAATTGCAATGTCCACTTGCAACTCACTATATTTTTATGTTGTGTGTTATCAAAAAAATTGCATGAATTGCAAGAATTGTAACTCATTGTATATACAATGCAATTCAATTGCAATTCAATTACAATTCTATTGAAACAGCTCATTTTCAACTACCATGCAACTCCACTACAACTATAGCCATAACATCACATTGACGTTACTAATTTTCATTCATCCATTAAAATGTGAAACATGGGCATTATGAGAATTTTTGGATTTAAAATATTTTCTTTTTGAAGTATAATCTCCGTCATCTATTATGATTATTAAGGATGGTTCAAAATTATGGCATGTGGCACAATTTTTAAAATTGTCATGTGGCATATTAATTAAATTTTGAAAAAAATTAAATTTTATCTATTTTAATAAATTAAATAGGTTGGTACATGACCATAGGTAGGTAGATTGGTAGGTCTTAGGACTTACATACCTGCACTAGGTTAAAACATGTAACTAGGAGCCAAAAGGATTATTTTGGAAAATTACTACAAGTTTTTTTTTCCCAAAAATAACTTTTACATGCAAATGAATTTTTGAATGAAATATTCTGTAATTTGTTCTAAAAAATATTCAATTTTTTCCCAATGCATCACATTTGTTTTGTTAGTCATTATTGACTAAACATGAATTTTTAAAAGTGTGCAAATTCCTTACAAATTCAATGTTTCAATGATCAAAATTTTAAGTCATCACCAAAACTTAAATTTTCACCTTCTTTAGTTTTATTATACTTTAAGTTGTAACTTTTTTTAATACATCGTGTACATTATAACCCATTTACACATGGTAAAGGACTCTTGAAGCTTTAAAATTCTAAAGAGATTTTAAAACATTCTTTCAATTTTTGAAGTTTTAAAATTTCACATTTTAAAATTTATGAATGTTTTTTGAATGTGGTTAATATGTTTTTATCATGTATATTTTTTCCATGAATTTTTTTATATTATATGAATCCTTTTGATAGTGTTTTTCAAAATGCATTCCATCTAACACAATAGGTGTACATTTTCAAACGTCCTAAATTAAAACCAAAACTTAAAATTGAATCAAATGAATTGTTACCATAAGTTCCTTGACATTCATATGAGGGAAAAAAGATTAACTTGCCATGATTACTATGGTTTTAAATTAATTTTTTTTAAATTGATTTTGATTGATTATGTTTAACATCTATAACCTTTTTTGGCTCCTTTTACGTGTTTTCACCCTGCTACATACTTACTTACCCACCTAACAAAATAGGACTTATTTACTAACATATGTAAACAAATAAGTAAGAAAATAAGAAATTAAGTGAATTAAGGTATAGTCATGTAAATATTTTTTTTTAATTTTAGGTTTTGCCTTTAAGATTAAGTTCTTTTGAACTCAACCCAAAATAGCATGTGTATTTAAATGTGAGAACATAAGAGAAAACAACTTTTATATATAGTTTGTGGCATGAGATTCAAAGACAAAACATATGGATTAAATTTTACACACACACACATATGTGAATTAATTATTTGATATTTAATTATCTGAAATAATGATTTAAAATAATTAATTTAGTTCAGATAATTAATGATAAGAATAATTTATCTAAGTTTATTTGAAATATTTAGTCTAATTCATCTAATTTGTTAGTTTGTTACTTCAAATAATTTATTATTTGATTACAATTAATTTATTATTACATGATCAATTGTTTAAATACATATAATTAATCATTTATTATCTGAATTTTTAAACAATGTTATTAGTTCTTTGAATTAACTAACAAACTAATTATTTGAGTAAAAATTATTTATAATTCATATTAATTATTAATTATTCAGTTTAAATAATTAATTAGTAATGAATTAATTTAATTTAGTAAATACATGCGATCATGCCATGTGTTCACATTTCCACCACCATGTTGTGTTAATGACACATTTATAACAACTTTAAAATAGTTGTCACATGTAATTATAGTACATTTCTTCAAAAAATCAAACATAGTTGACTATGGATGTATATATGGTGTGTACAAATTATTGTATTGAATACCCAATTTCAACTCACTTGCAATCATAATACAATTAATTATTTTCTAGTGTGGTAATTTATTTATTAATTAACCATATTTCCAAGGGGATAATTGCATAGTAATTATAATACTCAAGGGATAGTTGCACAATTGTTGTATGTGAGTTGTTTTTTAAGCTATAATTGCAAGGTAATGCAGTTTCAATGAACACAATTTCTCATAATGAATGTGATTTGATTTTAATATCCAAAACTACGTATTTCACCAAAAGTATCATTCACATAATGGATTATACATCCAAAATTGTGCATTCATTTACAATAAAATTTTAAATGCATTCAATTTTAAATAATGTACTTACTTAAATCTTAAAAATTATTATAACATTCATTTGTGAACAAATTTTTAAAAAACTCTTCTTGTCATCAATGCCAACATCACAATCACCAACATCATCATACATGAATTTTCTTTCATTTTTAATCCACAATGAATGAAATTCATCCATCGTTAACTTTGTATATAATTTTAAATTTATTTATAGACTTGTAATTGACTTGTAATTGATTTATATTTAACTTGTAATTCTCACCCACCCCCTTGGGTGATTGCTTATTAAATGTTTATTTTGAGATATTCTTGAAATATTCAAAACAAAAGTCTTTAAAAAAATCTTGAAAAATCTTGAAATTTTCCATTAAATTATTATGTTGTGGCTTAGATAAAAAATTTGCTATAAATATTTCATTTTGAAAAAAAATCAAATCCATTTATAAATCTTCTTACTTAAAAGCATTGGTTATAGTGTTTTCAAAATGTTTTTGGTATATATTTCATTCAATAGATTGACTTCAAACTTTTAAAATATATATATATACATTGAAAATAACATAATGCAAAAGAAATTCCATTTGGAGTTCGTTATTTGTTTAAAATGTTAGACACACAAAACCAAACATTAATTACAATTACATTAGTGTGATTGCACCCTTATACTTCAAAAAAGTTTTCAAGAAAATTCTTTGAATAGTGGGCATACAAAAATTTTCATGAATTATTTTTTTAGCAGCAAAAAATTTTTTAAACAAAATCCCCAGAAGGGTATAAATTTAAAGGTAGGATTTCAATATTTTCAATATATTCCACACCGAACAAATATATGATCTTGCACCATAGCCTTGTTTGTTTAATTTCATGTTTTCATGCATTATCAAAATAGAATTCCATTTGAACTTTTGTTTTGCATATTTCATGTCCTTTTATTTGATTTTTCATGTTTTATATTTCAAATTAAGTTTAGGCCATAATTTGTTTTAGTTTTCATGTATTTTGGAAAGCCCATTGTTTTCCACAAAGTGTGCTTGGTTAATTTTATGTTTTCTAGTGCACAACACAAAAAGAGAGCAACAATTAAATTTTTTTTTTAAACCTTACATTTTATGGCTTGTAATTTTCTTTGTCGATGTTGCTCTAGTATCATCATTTAATGAATGGGTGTAGTCTTTTCATCTAATTAAGGACCTCTTGCCATCTTTTTTGTGGCCTTAAAATCACCATCTTCTTATCAATGCCATAGTTTTTTTCTTTTACATTTTATTGTAATTTGTCTTATGGTTAAGGGTCTAATGTATATATTTTGTATAAATCTTATTTATACAACACACATCTTGTCCATATTGTTAAAATGAGGGGCTTGGTAAATCTTGGATTGAGGTGTAAATATAACTACCTTGACCTTAAGCTGAAAAAATTGTTCCCAAGGTATTGTTTGGGTATCTATGTAGACCTACTCATAACTTATTTTCCTTTTTAGTTTTTACTAAGATCCTAAGTCTCCAAGTGGGCATAATAAAAATGTTATAGGGAAATATCTAGTAGCTTTTGTGCCCATGATAGTTTGAACAAACTCCCATCAAGCCTACACTTATTTTTGTTATCAATAGTAACCATTTAACTTTAAAATTAGTTAGAAGTTGGGTTTCTTTGGAGTTGATAGTGGATTACCCCTCTTTTTCAAAAAAATGTTATAGTTCTTCAAAAAGTTGTAGATTACCCACTTTTTGAAATAACAATTGAAATTGTGGAATACCCTCCTTTTGCCAATGTTACAATTCACGTGTTTCATAATTATGTTTATGCTAAAAGAAATAGTTATTTCCATAGAAGAAGTCCTTGTTGTTCTTAGGCATATGAAACAATAAAATCAATCATTTTGTGAGTTCGTTCCATGCTTTCAAAATATTCAAACATTGACATCATTGGGACGTGTTTTTATAAAACCACCCCAAGCATAAAAGCCATGAATCAATTTTCCTAACCAGCTTGATGGAACACATTCAAAATTTCAATATTTTTTCAACCAAGTATGTTTGGTCATTTGACTTCATCCCCATCGTTATCCAAATGGCCAAACCCAAGTTAGATTCATTGGCACATTATTATTTAACATAATTTTAATGTGGTTTATGCACTTGTTGGAATGTTAATCTCCACTTCTAAATGACTTTGAAGCACTTGTTACAAAATTCAATGCCATTTTTGAAATTTTAAATAAAAAATGCATGTCAACAAACAAGTTACAATCATTTTGTCATGGATTAGGCCCAACCATTATGTATGCATTTAAATTTAAGTAATTGGCATATGACATTTCATGGGATGAAATGGAATTCATGAACCAAATTCAATTCAAATTATTTAGTGACATGAAGGATTTGTTGTTTACCATTCAATCTTACAACATCAATTTAAGCCATTGCATAATCATTTAATGTGATATTAAACTCTTTGAACATCACTAGGAAAAATGGTGAAAGTCATCACAAATCTAAAGTGTGATCTTGCACCATAACCTCTTTTTTTTCCATGTTTTTGTAATAAAGTTTCATAAAACCTATGTTTTATGCACTTTGTGTTTTTTTTTTTCATGTTTCATATTTAAACTTAAAACTAAACCTAACTTTGTCATGGTTAATCCATGTCCTTTGGAAATCACATTCACATCAAAAAATGAAGTAATTGTGTACATGGAAGAAATATTTATTGTTATAAGACTTATGTAACAAAAAAATCAATCATTTTGTGAGTTCATTGCTCATTTTCAAAAAATCCCAAGCATGAACATCATTAAGGTGTGCTCCTACAACACAACCTCAAACAAAAAAACCATGAATTAATCTTCTTGACAAGTTTGATGGAACACATTCAAAGTTTTGAACTTTTGTCAACCAAATGCATATGGTCATTCAATTTCACCTTTGTTATTACCCAAACAATCTAACCCAAATAGGGTTCATCAGCACAATAATATCAAAAACTACTCTAACATGGTTTACACCTTTGTTGGAATGTCAATCTTCATTTTTGAATGACATTGAAACATATATTCATGAAGAATTCAATGCCACATTTGGAGATTCAAATGAAGAATGTACATCAACAAACAAATTGTTGTCATTTTTTCAAGGATCACACTAGCCGCTATGTATGCATCTAAGTTCAAGCAATTGGTGTGCGACATTTCATGGGATGAAGTTGCATTTATGAATCAATTTCAATTTGAATTATGTAACAATGCAAAGGATTTAATACTTATCAAGTCCTTCGATATTGAATTAAACCATTACACAAGTTCTTGTTCTTTATAAAGGATGAAGGAAACAATAGTTGTAATATAATCACAAACATGACCAAAGAGAATAAATAGTTGTAACAATGACCAAAATAGGGTGAAAACACACTATGGTGGCTAAAAAATGTTGTCATGATTATTGTTTTTCAAAATTATGCAATTTTCAACTTCCACCAATGCAATATTTAAAAAGGTTTTCATAAATTAAACTCAAAATAAGGTAGTTCATTTGTTAAATAATGCAATTGTCAAAGGAAATTACATTTCAAAAAAATTAAACGATTGAATAATATATTTGTGAAAAAAAAATCTAAATAACATACTAAAAAATGAAAATATACATTTAAAATGATTCAAATAATTGCAAAATGTGATGAAATACTTAGTTATATATTGATTAAGAATTGATTGTTCCATTTCAAATACAATTGAAAAGTTTGACTCATGTGATTTCACACAAAACATCTAGACAAGTTTTTGATTCAAACAAGCATAAGTGTGTTGGAAAAAAATATTTTGTTGAAAATTAGTTTCATTTAAAAGATAAAAAATTGTGTTGAAGGTCCTTGTATCAAAATCCATTTTATATGCTTATCAAAATGCTAGATGAAATCAAATAAAAACCGCCCCCAAAATAGTGCAAAATCTACCCCCAAAAAAACATTTTCTTGCCCAAAGTAGTCCCCCTATAGTGTGATTTCACCCAATAGTTGCAAATGACAATTTAGTCACATGTAATTGTAAATTTGTTGGTTACAAATAAATTTTTTTTAATGTAATATTCTAAAAGCTTTCATCAACTACATATTTTAAAAGATTCTACCAACTACTTCTTTTTAAAGTTCATGTGAATTACATTTTTTAGAACCTTTAATCAACTATTTTCTTAAAAATTGAAAGGCTTATCATGCCCATGCATTCAATTTGAGAATTATTTTTTGGTCCCATTTCAAAGGTAGGTACAACTAGTTTATAAAAGCCATTTGCCCCATAGATTAAATCTTTGACAACAAAATATTTTGGGAAATATTTTTAAAAAGCATGATTTACAATGTGACACTAAATTTGTTATAATTTTTGTGATTCAAAAAGTCATTACATCATAAGATTATGTCAAATTCTACATAAAAATCACAATGTAGTGTGAGGCAAGCCACACTTACCAACTAAATGACTTAAAGCACTTTCAACAAGGCATTAAAAACCTTAGTATTATGAGGTATTATGATCACCTATTAAGCCTAAAAATATGTTGACTTGCATAAGGTTCCATCCATAATCATCAAATCATACAATCATAAAAGTGTGAAACAAAATTTCATTCAAAAGGAAAACAATAATGCCATATAAAAATTCAATGTACTCAATGTGAATAGGGTTGTGATTCACCTTAATTCCTTAAATTCACTGTGTAATAACTTATATTAATGTCAAACTATAAAACATATACAAATATATGTTACAATTCAACTTAAACACCAACGCAAAATGTTAGGAAGTAATTACGAAATAGGTTGACATAGGGTTGATGGGTCCAACCACATTATTAGGAGTGACATGTGCCCCCTTAGATCACTACTTTATTTTTTAAATGTTCTTAGATTTTTAAAAATATGTCTTTCGATAAAAAGATTTAATTTTTTCTTAATATTATTATGTTAAGGTGTATATTAAAAATTATCCCAAAATATGTCATTAAAAAGTATTTTCAAATTGTGCTTTTAATGTCAAAACTACTTTTATGTAGATTTTAAATAATGGTTATAAGAGGTTAAAATTTTTTATACATATTTTTTATTCATTCAATTGATTCCAAATTTTTATGATATGTACATAATGTATTCACAATAAAATTTTATTAAAATTTTATTTATTTATTTACAATTCAAAATTCAAAAAATTAAGTAGTGGTTACGACTATTTTGGGTACATGTTAGTATGACTACACCTTGACATATGGTTGTATTAAAAGACTAACATGTGGATGTTATTATTAACCCTACCACTAATAATTATGATTATTTATGTTGCTTATTCACATAGGGAGAAATGTTGTGTGTCACAAAGGCGTTCACAAACATTTAATCATGTTGAATTCACATCTTGTGTAGAGGTAGCACAAAAGTGAATCCCTTCTCCAAACATTCCTTGAAACATTTCAAAAGTTTTTTATGAAGAGGAAGTTCCTTGATCTTTGATAACCCTTCAATGATCTATTATTTGATATTTGATAACATTTCAACGACCTTGATGATGTTTTCAATTGCATTAGTTTTCTTTAAGGATGGTTTCTTCAACAATATCTTGGAATTGATGGTTTCTTTTGGTATGATTTTTGTTTTCAAATATTTTCTACTTTTTACTTGTTGTCCCCAAGTGACAATATCTCATTTGTGACAACAATAAATAATTTGGTTATGTAGTGATTTACTTCTATTAAAATATCAATTTGCCACTTCACATTGTTATCCTCTTCCTTCTTGCTATTCTTTTTTTCTTCCAATTGATATATAGGCAAGGACACTTCATCATCAACATATTTGTTTTTCTTCTTCACAAGCTTCTTGTTGTCCTCTTGTTTACCTTTTCTTTTCATGAAATCTTTTTTCAATTTATTCATTTTCTCCTCCATGGGTTCATCTTCCTTGAACCTCTTTTTTTCAACCGATTGCATGGCCTTGTCCTTCTTTTTGACCTTGAGTTATATAGGGCCTTGTGTGACCTTTTTACATAACATTACCACATGTGGATGAAATCTATGTAAATGTTAGATTTTGATGTAAGGGGTAAAATGCATTATTAACACATAGTTAATAAAAGTTGTCAACTTAATTTTCACATCAATGATTGTGTTACATGTCATTTTATATGTGAATGCACTTAAAAGTTGAAAAAAATGTCATTAACTTACCATTGGTGTGAATCCAACATAACATTAATGTCAAACTATTGTACATCACATATATAATTAAGATTGAAATGGATGAAATCACATAGTCAGCCTCACATGTGTTGTGAGCCATGATGTC
>Ga0116231_10010469_pt1 | contig 14915 bp, 6 predicted proteins | sample S1TSphgellanicum_2_FD_89695 | JGI IMG/M metagenome (GOLD analysis project Ga0116231, IMG submission 89695) | Host-associated microbial communities from peat moss isolated from Minnesota, USA - S1T2_Fd - Sphagnum magellanicum MG | ecosystem: Host-associated > Plants > Peat moss > Unclassified...
AATATCACAGGGGATATGCTCTAGAACAGGCCTCAGTGGAACCCAGTAGTAAGTACCAACTGATGGAATCATGTTTGGCCCAATCTTGCGCTACCAGCCACATCCCGTTTCTAGGTAGACTGGGCCTTACCATAAAGAACCGGCCATAAAGAACCGGTAAGATACCTGTTTTCGGTATTTTTGGTACCTTCCATTCTGCCTTGTGAGGACACCTCAAATTCTGAAAAGGTCTGAAAACAGACCCTTCTCCTGTACATACTAATGCACATGAAGCTGAAAAAGTTTCCTTTTTCCACTGTAATTTACCGAAATTTGAAGTAGGGGAAAATAGGCCGTTCCTAGTAATGAAGTTTCTATAATTTATCTTGAGATGCCACAATTTTGCACAGGGTTTACCATGCTTAAATCTGAATTTTGGAACTAATAATATCTTGAAAAAGTTTAAACATTTCAATACTATACCATGTGTAAAATGGAAAATTATTAGCTGCGAAAAATTTCAATTACTTTGCACTGGATCTGACCTAGTGTATTTGAAAGAGAAAATTAGGCCCAAAAACTTTCAATTATTTTCCATTGGATATGGGAATAAAAAGGAACAATTGGTCTTGGTCATGAAACTTCTTTAGTTTAAAAAAATAATTGGAACCTCTGGTTTGGTCTTGAGATCAGTTTTTCGGTTTTTATAAAAAAATTATTATGATTTTTTGGAATAAATTTGCAGCCCAATCTAGTTTAAGATCAAGTTTGATTCAACCTCCATCACACGTAACTAAATATAATTATTTGGTGCAGTACTAATTTGTATGACCAATTCACATAATTCAAGATCAAAATTATATAATATTAATTATTTACAACAAAGTCAATTTTAAAAAATTAATAAAAAAATTGTATTTATCTACCTAGGAGAATGTGAACTTGTGTAAGAAGGAACAACACAATGATTCAAGTTGAATTGAATTTTAGAAAAGGGTCAATTATCCTATCTAATTCCGCTGATAGTTCTAACAAAATATTAAACCTTTGGTTTGGATACCCTAGAATTTTGCTTTGAACCTATCTAAAATCAAGAACCTACCAACACTGTTCTTAACAATGAATCCCATGAGGTGGAACTTCAAGAAATAACTTTGTAATAAACCCTAGTTCCCATAAGCTCCTAGAACGTGTATCACCTCTTTAAGCTCCCCTCCCCTCCAATGTTTTAGATGATCCCCATTTACCATGTCCATCATGCATCATGACCATGCTTAATTACCCCATTTTGATAATGCACCAAGCAATCATAACCCCATGTTCATCATCCTCATAGTCATTTAAGGGTTTGACCTCCTTCTTTCAAGTTTTTAAAACTGAAAACTTGGAAGAGGGAAGTTAAAATCCATAAATGATTTTCATAATCACAAATGACATTTTTATTTGTTTAAAACAAATCACAAAATGGGGTTTTTCTACTAGTGAACGCACATGTTCATGTGTTCAAGTAAGCCATCAAAGTCAATGGAGTCACCAAGGAAGGCACACAGATTGTGTACTTTCAATGGACATTGCAAAATTTTGTTTCAGCATGGGGTGATAATTTTGTGAATAGTCATATGGATTATAACTTTGAGAAGTTTGTTCAAGACTTTTGTAAACGATATCGCAAGGTGCAAACAAATGAACAAGTTTACATGAACTTGCGAACCATTGATCAAAATCTGAATGAGTGGGTGGAGGAGTACTATGAATGCATCCTTTCTTTGGTAAATTATTTCCATCGTCAACTTTTCATAACTAAACTTTTTTCCACATCTACATGTAATGATTGTTGGCAAGGAATGAGACATGTTAATTCAACACTTGGAGTTAATGGTAGTGTGTGAAAAGAGCTCCACATATGTAGATGATAATAAGGTCATATTGAACATGCACCCATTAATGAAAGGAAAATTTTAAAAGGAGAAACCCCCAACTATGATTGGTAAAATGATGGAAAATGAATGCCAATATTGCCAAAAATCTAATCATTCAAAAGAAAAATGTTTTTGGAACCCAAACAACTTGGATGATAAACTAAAAGAAAAATAGAAAGTGGTTGTTAATGAAGTTGTGGCACAACAATCCAAATAGGAAACCTAATGAAAAGGAAAAAGTTAGGGAGGTATTATCATTGGTGGTACCTTTTAGTGGGGTGGGTATCAAAAATGTTCCCATGTATCACCCAATTATTTGAAACCCTCACAATATCACTTTCAATGATACCCCAACTAAACCCTTGATCACCAATTCTCACTTGTATGAAAATTGGATTTAGAAATATATATATACTAAAATCCCAGGTGAAGTTAAACCCCTTCTTCAAGTCAAGTTCTCAAGGTACAATGTACAAAGTTTGATGCATAACCATTAAACAAGGTTGTCCATTTAATGCACAAGGTTTGAACCAATTATAATAGTTATACTACTAGAAGCAATGAAAATATATGTAGCAATTGTGGAAGCATTCATGAAAAGGGAAAGATAGGATGAAACTTAGTTTTGTGAATTTCAACCCCCCCCTCCCCCCTTTAATGTTAATGTTTGTTTTTTTTTGCAAGATTTTTTTTGGATCGCACTTCATGTATAACCAAAGTCAAAGTTTGGGTGTCATGTTTTCCTTACTTTATGGATACCTATGATTTTACTATATTTTAAAGAAAAAATAAAATCAATAATTATTATTAATTTTGGTTTTTTTTAATTTGGAAAAAAATAATAAACGATTTGTGAGAACCACCAAATGATAATTAGTTGTTATCAAATTTATAGTGCCAACATCATGAAAACCAATTAAATTTTTTATATAAAATATTAATATCTTGACCTAACCTATAAATTTTTTACAAAATTTAAAAAGTGAAAACTAGAATCTTTTGTAATTTGTTGTATGAAAACCAGATCCAATGGATATCAAATAAATATGATACCACCCAACATTGGTACCTTCACTTGTTACTCATGTGGTTAGTTAAGACATTCATTTGTTAATTGGTCATGGAAAGAAAAAATTATAAGATATGATGCATAAAAAATACAACAACAAAAATTATACTCTAACTTGGGGTATAAGAAATCTAAGGAGGTTATTGTCAACATGGTGTTGGCTAATGCACCCCCAAGCTCCTTGATGGACTCAACTATGAGTCCAACGATGAAGACAACGGAAAGAGGAATTAGGGTTCGTTCTTTGGCTTGCAACACTTTGGGGGTAGAGGGGGGTGCTAGAGCTCCAGAATGGGGTTAGGACGAATGATAAGCAGTTCAATTATTCACACGGACCTACACAAACCAAACAACAAGTTGATTAGTGCAGAGTCGAAACACTTTTGGTGCGTGAACGAACCACAAGCATACACGGATTCACAAAATTCATCATGGCCTGGACTTCAAAAAAGTCATCACCTTCCACCTTATAGTATTCTCTATGGTTGGCCATGGGGCCAACACCCAAATGTCATTTTGTCCCAAGACTCCCAAGTGGGAGTTTCGAAATTCTCAAAATTGGGACTCTCGCGACTTTAGAAGTCCATAATTTCGTGTGCAGATCTCCGATTGAAATGAGATCTAAAGCAAAGTTGTAGCACTCATCGATAGATTTCTAGCACTATGTGGCACACCACCTACACGCAAGGAAATTGGGGCGATTCCTGACTTTTAATGGTTGGGGTCAAATTGCCAATTTGACTCCTAGCCCTTCTTTTGGCCATAACTTGTGTTTTAGGTACCCAAATGGATCATGCAAGCCCATTTTAGACATCTACATTCCAAGATCTTTCTAATGATATAAGGAACTTTTCAATTAAATGGGTTTTGACCCCTACAATTGCTCTCTAAAAATTTGGAAGTCCATCGGGATTCCAACTCTCAAAGTGGGAACTCCCTTGGGAGTGTGAAGGTTCGTTCCCTCACATTTTCCCACACTCCCAAGAGCATGAGATGTGACTCCCATGCTTCCCTCTTGGCCCACACCTTTCCAAACCCTTGCTTTGGTCGCAAGCCCAAAGCTAAGGTTACAACATTGGCTACCACCATTAGGAGTAAGGGCATTTAAAGAAATTGCTTTTAAAAATAAAGACATGTTGAAGGGGAAAGGGCCACAAGATTGGCAAGAAGAAGAAAAGTTTAAATAATTAATGGTGGATACCATCATGGAATTGTAAAAAAAGGAGAAGCCAATGAAAATATTTATTGCCCTTGATCCATTTTGGTTTACATAATGGATAAGCTTACCATTTGTTGTGGAACATCCCAAATTGGTGTTAACAACTATGACTACTAAAAATCAAACATCAAATCTTGGATAAGAAAATTACCATCACCATTGAACGGTTATTAAAGTTAATATTAGATCTAAACTAATTATATCACTAGAACTAATCAACAACTTACACTAGGTGACAATAATAGCTTTAAAGTTACCATAATTATAGTTGCAACAACATTAGACTATCAAATGGTTATAATTGTGGTGCATGTTGGAAAGAACATGGCAAATGATGTTCTTTTGGATGGAAATTCATAGGTGAATGTAATCATGAATGGATTGAAGTGGAAGTTGGGATTATTGCCACATCGACTAACTTTATTTAACCTAAAAATGGTGGTTAGTTATATTTTTTTGGAGGGATTAATTGATAGAAAAAGAAGACATTACTAACTTTGGAGTTAGATTTATTTTCAATTAAGGTGATTACACTACATGATTAAATTGTAGTTCAACCATAAATCCAGTTCAAACATGAACCAAACATAGTATAAATGGACAACATCTTTCATCATAAACTTCCAATATAACAAAATCTCAATAGAATCCATGTGAAAATTGAAAAAAATATCTTCATGCAAAATTTATGGATTTCATTATGTATAAATGGCATGAAAAAAAAACTTACTTTTATATAAATGTTGTGTCTTTTCTAATTATGATGTCTTGATGTGAAGTAAGTTTGATTTAAAATTGTAAACAAATTTGCACAATTATCCTTAATTGAAAATCCCTAAATTGAGATGCGTTTATTATGATGTAATTTTGCATAAACTATGCAATTTTTGTGCATTTAAACATGAACATTCATGCATGTCACTCAATAACAATGTCTCATCCATTTGAATATTTAAAATATTAAATATGTAAAATTATTGTTCATATTAACTAAAATTTGGAATTCTTGTGATTTTTTTATGAACCAATGAAAATTGGATTTCACATAGAAGTTATACAAACCTATGAAGCCTAATAAGTTTATGATCTTGATATGGAAAAGATTAAAACACAAAAAATCGTTAAGTGGACTTTGCCACAAGACACACAAATTAAGAAGATAAATATGGGGACAATAGACCACCCCAAATACCTAAAATTTAACAATGTATGTCTATGCAAACCATAATACATTCATATGCATATCATTGTAAATAATTTGTGTATATTAATTTTATTTTCATGTTATTACATTTCTTCATGTTTTTCATTGCAGATTGATCGTTATATGACAATTCAAAATTCCTTTTCCTTGCATTATAAACAAAATTTGTGCAAAATGCGTAAATAATTTATTATTAACCCAAAGATGTTTTATATTATTGTAATGTTTATAAGATTGTTAGACCGTGCTTTTCCCTTATCCATATTAACATTACAATAAAAAACATACATGATGTTGCTCCATGTGCTACCCATCATTATGAGAAATTGTGTCCATGGCAACTAGATTACCTTATAACTAGAGCTCAAAAACAACTAATATATAACTACATTGCAGTTGTCCCACGGAAATACAACAAATTAATAAATAAAATGCCACATCAAAAATTTAAGGAGTCGTATTGTAGTTGCAAATTAGTTGCAAGATGTATATTTATAGAATACAATGTACACATTGTATATATGGTTGTAGTCAACCATGTTTGATTTTGTTGACAAGTTGCAATTTAGTCGCATGTGACAATTACATCACAATTAAGATAAATTCAATTATTAATCAATGACTACTTTGCAACAAATGTACAACCTTGAATAACACATATGATCATGCCACGTGTATAATTTCCATCGCCCAATATATATGACATTTCAACTTGTTTGCAATTAATATCCAACTATATTTCAACTTAAAATTTGAAATTTAAAGATCTGAAATTTGGGCAAGAAACTCTTGAACAAGTGACACATTACAATATATCAACAAAACTACCTCAATGCATCAACAACCTTCATGCATTTATTCTTATGGGCTTTTGCTTTTAGAGTTTGAAGGTTTTTGCCATTGCTTTTGAATGTTAAAGGTTCTTGCTCGTATTTTAGATGTTGAAGGTTTTTACTTTTATTTTTTGATGTTAAAGGTTATTGCTTTTATTCTTGGATGTTGAATGTTCTTATTTTTTGTTTTAGATGTTGAAAGTTCTTATTCTTATTATTGGATATTGAAAGTTTTTGTTTTTATTTTTGGATATTAAAGGTTATTACGTTTGTTCTTGGATGTTGAAGGTTCTTACTCTTATTCTTAAATGTTGAAGGTTTTTGTTTTTGAATGTTGAAGGTTTTTACTTTTATTCTTGGATGTCGAAGGTTTGTGATTCTTGGTCTTTTGTTCATTTGCATATATATAAAAAAAATGATGCAAAAATATATTCCATTTTATTTAAAAGTTGATTGTATAAGTTTAGTTTAATTTATAATGATGAAAGATTTATGAAAGGTGGTTTTTTAATGATAATCATGTTACATATGTTTTGTTTTGTTTGAACATTTGTGATGACTTTGTTGTTTTTATGTTATAGGGTTGAACTTTCATTATGTTTCAATCTATTAACATCAAAATTATATATACAAGATAAGATTCTTTCAAAAGTAATTATTTGATTCTATCTACAAGTGTACAAATTATAGTTTCGTTTGTATCAATGTTTTACATATGTTGCATTTTAATGACAAATAAGTTGCATGTTAGTGGTAATATAGTTGTAAACTAATTTTACTCAAGTTGAAGGGATTATTTAGATATTTTTGACATTACAATGTTATGATATACTATTGATTTCATTTCACATGTGGAACTAAATATCAAAACATGGCAAATTTCAAGTAATTAAAGTGGATTGAAAAAATTGCATAGTTTAAGTTCCATTTCAACAAAAATAGAAAAAAACATTCATTTATGAAACATAATGTTTTAAATAACAATATTTGATTGTTGTGGGTCATCATTTTATGATTTGACCATTTGTTTAGAGAGAGAAAAATGTTTGTTATAAATAATTTGGGCATTATATTTAGATTCATAGTTACATTGTCCTTTGATAAAAACATTTTCAATTTTTTTTGGTAATGAATTTTTCAACATGGAATGTAAATCTATTTAAAGTTTCAAATCCATTTCATGTTTATAAATAGTGATGTTCAATGCAATTCAACATCATTTATTATAATTATAACAACATGATAATGGTTGTGTAAAGTTTATATAATTGCATTGTAAGTTGCAATTTAGTTGTTTAAAACTACTAAAATAAACTATAATACAATTGTTTTAAAACCCAAACTTAAACACCTAGTTGCAAATTAGTCACTAAATCCTTTGTTTTCATTTCATCTTTAGTTGTAAGTTAGTTGCAAAAGATAAAAACAAAATTCATTGTTGAAATGGATGAATGAAATATGAAGGAATATACTCATCAAACTAGTTGTATTTTTTAATTAAGTTGCAAAGGATTGGGATATAATCCATTCACATCAAATGGATGAATGAAATAATTAAAGAAAATAATTTTCAAATTAGTTGTAAAATAGTTGTAAATAAGTTGCAAAAGGTACTAACATGTGTCATCCATTGACAAATGGATGAAAAACCATGTTGGCATTTTGTTGGCCACATTGGAATATGCGTGAAAATTTGATGTGGAGATTAGTTGCAAAGAAATTACATATAATTGCATGTGAGTTGCACCGTATATATGATATTGTATACAACATAGGGTGTATGTTTACAACTATTGCAACTTGTCTATTAACACTCAAGGCTGTATAAATACCATGAATTGTAAGTGTTTGTTGCAACTAGAAAACCCAGTTGCAAGCGCAATTGTAAAATTCTATATTTTTTCATAATGCATAGTTATAAACTTTGTTCAAATTATGAAAAGTTGAATTCATCATGAAGTACATGAATGATTACATATTTATGGTTGAATTACTTTTTGATTTGAAAGTCACATGTATTTCCATTTGAGCCATGTCAATGAACTCATTGGATACACAAGTGAAATCATTTTGATCCTTTATTGCTTCATGAAGATCATGGGATAACTTTTTACAAACATATACGGAAAAAATGGCCAAACTTGCAAATTGTGGAAGTTTATAGGGTGATAATTGTGCCATATTTTGCTTGGAAAACTAATTACATAGGTCCATCCACATATGGTCCCAAAAAAACATGTGGCTATGTTTTCATGTTAGTGATGATTTTATAACAAAAGCCCCATTGCAATTATTTTATCATGATGAATCATTAAATTTGAAAAATAGACATTATGAACCAATTATCTTTTAACATATTTCATGGGTACTATGAACAACCTACACTAAGCTCGCATAATGCACTTCACAATATTCAATCAACACATAACATTAATGTTTCAATATGCAACACATAATCGCACATAAAGCCACGTGAATTACCATACAAAAATAATATTTGAAACATTTTCATTGGCTATGCATTCACAATTCACAATTGAATAATTTGATGATTACATTTCCATCTTCCACATTGAAAGACATAATACATAAATTTATAATTAACAACAAACATTTAAAATTAAAATTCACCCAAATTTATTTTCATTTATGCCACATGAATTTAAAAAAAGAAACGTACAATGAAAATTCATTGTTAATGGTGAAAAACCTCCATTTTTTGGTGGTACTATTTGAGCATAACTACCATAATTGTGCAATATGATAAGGAGATTGTAACACATTGCAATATTTCAGCATTACAACAAAACTTAACTACAAAATACTTGTGGTATATCCAACTACATGTGTTAGGCTATATGTGTTATAGAATTACAAGTACAAAGTCCTAGCAATTAAGAATGGAAACTTGTGGCAAAAGAATATTCAAAATGCCACAACACATTCTACATTTTTGTTAAGAGTTTTAACAATTAATGTATCAAGGACAATTACCAATATGCCCTAAAGAACTATGTATTACCATAATATCCTTCACCTTTAAATTACCTTTCTACATTGTTTGGTGTTCCACAACTTTTGCTTTCTTCGTCTTTTTTTTTCCTACAAATGTTAATTCATAGTCATTTATTGGACTTCAAGCTCATGTTTTCACCTTTGTTTTTATGGTCACCACCCCATCTACACCTTTCCCTTTTTTATTTATGACCATGTTTAAGTTTTTCAATTCTTTTCCCCATGTCATGCATTTCAATAGTGACTTCATGGGTTTCAATAACATTGAAATTCTCCTAGGTCTCCCTCAAGAAATACAATATGTATTGATTTCCAAAGCATTCCATATAATTCACAACCAACATTACAACCATTTCATGATCAACCTTTATTAACTCCCTTGATAAATACAAATTTATGTAATGAATATCTACAATCACTACACAATAAACAACCGATTCCAAACATATGGGACAATAATGAATTTTTTAAAATATAAAATATACCAATCCAGCTTTTGGAACATACCAAAATCCATCACAACATATAATCAAAACAACTTGTCATTGGGTAGATGTAAGCTACGATGGCTCATTTTTGTGACAAAATGGTGTTTTTTCCTTTGGTACCCTTTATCCAAACACGTATCGTGATTAATATATCCTTAAATCTACTAATTGGGACTTAAATCTAGATTAATAATTTCATCGTGATTTTTTTTTTGTGGTTGTTTATTGATAAGAAATTCATTAGTTAGTAGTAATGGACTTTTGAAACTGTAAAATATGGACTAGTCATCTAATTGGACCATCATAAAATGGAAAATTTTATATTGATTCACATTCCAAATTTGTTATTGGGATTCAATATGTAAAGTAATACAAGATGATAAACTCATATGAGGAGTTGTTTTTTTGGAAACCTTAACCATTTAATAGTTAGGGACTTTTGAATGGTTAGAATTTGGCTATATTTTCATAAGTCAATATGAATTACAAATTTATTTTTTTCAATTTCTTTGTCCCAAAACATTTTTTTTTAAAAAGTTTTAAATGGGGCATTATTCCTTTGGACTTTGTGGGTTTTCCTTTTAAAATTTCCAAATTAAAAATTGACATTAGGTACATTAAATAAAAGTTTTCACATAGATTTGGGAAGGTTTGTAGGTGATTGAACATGTGTTATTCAAAAAATAGGATAATAACATTTTTAAAAGTAATAACCATGTTCATTTGAATCATTTAAAAAAATATTATATGGACTTGTAAGGATTGTAATTTTTGTCAATATTGAGCCACTATAGCTTGCATCTACCCCATTCCTATCCATTGATACATATTTTTTCATAGGCAATGAAAACATGTTTCCAAAATAAGCAAATCAATATTTGAAAAGATCATTGCATATATGAGATTTGAAAACACCATGAACACAACAATATTTTTGTGTATGAATTGTTATTTCTTTATTAAAAAGATTAAAATCTAATAAAATTTAATATGTCAAACATCAAACAATATGATACTTAGAATTGATTGAAAAACTAAATGATTTAGGGAAAAAATATTCCCTTCATTTAATTTTTGCACAAATTTGGCAACCTGAAGAATATGGATAATACAACAAAAAAGGAAACATAAAAAATGTTCCACCCAACATAAATTCAATTCAACCATATTACTTCAACTTTCACATGATGAAACAATCATTAAGATGAAAAATGGAACACAAATCACCATATTTAACTAGGAACATGCACCCAAATGTCATCATGTTAACATTACATGATTTTTTAAATATTCGATGTTATACAAAAATGTTGAATGGTGTAATATATATCACTGTTATAAAAATTCTCTTTTATGTTGTCTTTGGGATAGAATTTTGGTAAAAAAAATACCCCAAATAAGGTGATGTTATGTTAGAAATGATTAATTGTTTATAACAAACATAAAGTAAGGACTCTATCATATGGGCTTGGACAACATCCAATGCGGTAGGTCCATTTTGGGTCAAATCTCTAATATTGTTACTTGACATGGGTGGCAATGTCACGTTTGTAATGACTAAATATATTGATAGTGCTAGTTAATGCATGGTTCCATGTGTCTATCTATTTTCATAAAATGGCCTATTATTATCTAATGACTTGTAGTGACAAATAAATGTCATGTTTTTTTCATTAAAAGCACTAATAATGTTGGATGACATGAAAGAACATGTGTCATATCTTTTGTGACTAAAATGTTTGGTAATATTTGCTGATGTGAATGCCACATGTAATGTTTGGTGTGTTAGCATTTGTGTGTTTTTTTTAATTACATTGAATGTACACATGGCATTTATATAACAATTTAATTCACCCATACAATGTTTGACACATGTATTAGTTTTAGGTCTAGTTTAAAGTTTAAAGTTTAAGGCATGTACAATATGCATTTGTATGTTGTGTATGTGTAAAGTGGTGTATGTGGAGTTTATACACACAACCCACGACACTTACATGCACAAAACTAAAAGCACACACAATAAATACATCCAATCAAATATGCATAAATGTTATAACTTGATATAAAATCTTCATTGAAAGGTGGACAAATTTTTTGAGATCAATTTGAATTATACATTGCACACCTATTTCATACATGTTTAAACTATAGAGATTGTCAGTTTTCAAATGCACAAAATGATGTATTCAATTGCATCCATTAGAAGCTTGGATGGAGGATCATTTTAAATTCTAGAAATGGTAAGATTGCACTATAGATTGTGCTTGAATTCACAATTACATATAAGTAGTTTGTTGACATGGGCTTACTTTGATGGTTCCCCCATTCCAAATTTCACAAAGTTGCCAAACACACAAGCCTTGTTTCTATTTTTAGTCACAATGACAATGTGATCATTTTAGTTTCCTTGTATTACAAAATACTTGATTGTTTTAACATATATGGTAATAGATCATTGACACCAAGCCAAAATCCACATTCACCTAATGAAGTTGCAATATTAAATTAGTAAAACAACATCATGCAAATGAGTTTCATGAACAAAAGACCATTATGTTTGAATAAAACCAAATGAAATATGGCCTACCTTTGGGCATGTTACATGATATTATATGATAACTTTACAATGTTATCATTATAAAAAATTGACAAGTTTAGGTGCACATTATATTACAACAACATTGAATATGAACACAAGGAATGCAATTCATGTTGTAGCCATATACAAACTTACAACATTATTATTGTCAACATTTTTGTATCAGATTAAAAATATTTAAGTCCAATACCAACTTTTTGTCCAATAGTTCTTATGAGTGATTTCAATGTCAATATGCTTGACCAAAATTCAACATAGACAAATGACCTCCAAAAATCCATCAACAAAAATTTGTTGTATAATTTACAATTTATTATAGATCACATTTGGACAATGCACTTAATTAACAATTTATCATAAGAGCTGTTGAGGCTTATTGGATTGATCACATATCAATTTACTTTGCATTCAAGCTTTATAATTATGCTTCACATTATCACCACATATTCACATACCTAACTTTAACCACACATGTTTTTTTTCAATTTTTTTTACATAACCAATATGGAACTTCAAATTTCAATGATTTTCTTTGCCACTTTTCATGATTGAAACCTTAAAAAATTATTTCATTTTTGAGATCTCCGTTCTTCCAAAAGAAAATTGGTGTAGCTTGTTTTGTTGGCCCGAATGTGAATTGGTTACCCAATTAGCCAAAATCATTTTCCAATTGAATTTTTTTATTTAATTGAATTTTTAATGAAAAAAACTCAAAATTCAATATTTTATACACCTTAAGTCTAACAATTTCCAAATCACCTTCATTAAATCCTACTCATCATTGAAGGCTTTCCAACAATGTCATGAGCATGCTCAAATTCCCCTATATTTTTTAGTTTTGATTTAAATAAAATTTAAATGAAAAACTTGTTCAATTCAATAACTTCCCCAATAAATATCAAAACATTATGAAACCAACTTAGTGCACCCTTACTCATCAAGGGCTTTCCAATGGTATAAGAAGTGTGACATGAGGCATTGTGATATCAACATGACAAACAAAACAAACAAACAACCTTCCTTAGATTTGCCAATTCCAAAAAATAAAAAACCTCCTAGGTTAAACTGGCCGATGATCGAACACTTAAGCGTTTAAGGTAGGCCAAATCCACGGGGAGGGCTTTGTTGTTTCTGGTCTCCAAACAAAACTTGAATCCCTCCTATTGGCACATGTAACACAATAAAAATGATCAAACATAGAATAACATTGAGAAAGTTAAAGCCCCCCAAAGTAGAGGGGGTCAAGAACTAAAAAAACAAACCACCGAATGTTACAAAGGTTGGTTCCTAAACACCGAATAAATTCCTTGTATGTTGTTTTGTTGCTATTAGAGTTCAAAGGTGAATTGTAGAATTTCGGGTGATGCTCCTATAGCACTTTAGATCATTTAAAATCAATAAGTAAAAAAGTTATGAAGTTTGAAAGTAAGAAGGGTCAAAATGAAAAAAAATGCAAAAAAACACATTTTGCAATTTGAAAAAAAACTTATTTTTTTTACAGCTCTTTTTGGCTGGTCCCTTGGCTTTTGCCTTTCAAAGATAATTTGAAGAGCTTGAGAACCTATAACATTTAAAATCACTCCAAATGAGCAAGAATTGGGAAAGATCTGCCAAAGTGTTCGGTCATAGGTAGGCGATTGGTAATGGGCCAGTTTACCCTAGGCACACATACTGTATGTACTGTTGATGTTCAGCAAATATTGCTGAAATCATTAAGTTTTTGAAAAAGGGGTTTGATAGCCCCAATCTGAATATTTCCAAATTTCAACAGTAATTTTGAAATATGATAAATCCACTACCAAGTTTCAAAGTTATCTTGTGTTTTGAGCTAGGTTCAAAAAATTTAAATTTAGACAAATTTCTTTTAGTTTCTTTTTTTTGGGGGGCTGGCCCTCTTAGGAATTAATTAGTGTCAAACATGAGTCGTAGGTACGGTATGTCTACCTAGTGCAGAGCTATTCCGCGACAAGCCGCTTGTTTCTCATCCAATGAGATTCTTGTTTTATGGGTTGGTTTCATCCGCTGAGATTCTTCCGTTTGTTGTTTCTCATCCGCCCTTCGCCGGAAATTTCCGTTTTCTGTTCCTCATTTGTTGAGATTCTTCGTCTTTTTCTGTTCCTCATCCGTTGAGATTCTGCGTTTTCGTCGTGCTTTGGAGTGTCTCGCGGCGTTTTGCGGTTTGCAGTTTTCGATATTTCTCCACAGGATTCGTACTCGTAGCGTCGCTGTGTGTGTGTGTGTGTGTGTGTGTGTTTGTCTCCCTCGATTGTGCGGCTGTTGGCATTGTAATTCCGTTTGGCAGGAATTGTCTCCAAAAGATGATCGGACGTGCTTTGCAAATGCTGATACTAGCGTTACTTTTACCGCACCCTACGAGGATGACTAGGGCGCTGGATTTGTCTCAATCCTCGGATGTTCTTCTATGTCACGCGGATCTACAGCAGTGTGGAGCAACTGGTGGTGGTGGTGCTGCTGCAGTAGCCAAGAATTCAAGAAAGATTCTGGACATAACCCACGCGCTTCGAGAAGATCTGCCCATCTGGCTCGGGGAGGATGGGCTGGGACGAATCACGGCTCCGGTATTGAGCAT
>Ga0116231_10010470_pt1 | contig 14915 bp, 6 predicted proteins | sample S1TSphgellanicum_2_FD_89695 | JGI IMG/M metagenome (GOLD analysis project Ga0116231, IMG submission 89695) | Host-associated microbial communities from peat moss isolated from Minnesota, USA - S1T2_Fd - Sphagnum magellanicum MG | ecosystem: Host-associated > Plants > Peat moss > Unclassified...
GAACTACCTCCATCTGGCCAATTGAATGCACTCCAAAAGCTTGATTTGTCAGGGTGTGCCAATTTGAAAGAACTACCTCCATCTGGCCAATTGAATGCACTCCAAAAGCTTGATTTGTCAGGGTGTGCCGATTTGAAAGAACTACCTCCATCTATTGGCCAATTGAATGCACTCCAAAAGCTTGATTTGTCAGGGTGTGCCAATTTGAAAGAACTACCTTCATCTATTGGCCAATTGAATGCACTCCAAAAGCTTGATTTGTCAACGTGTTCCAATTTGAAAGAACTACCTTCATCTATTGGCCGGTTGCATGCACTCCAAAAGCTTGATTTGTCAGGGTGTGCCAATTTGAAAGAACTACCTTCATATATTGGCCAATTAAATGCACTCGAAGAGCTTGATTTGTCAAGGTGTTCCAAGTTGAAAGAACTACCTTCATCTATCAGTCAATTAAATGCACTCCAAAAGTTTTATTTGTCATGTTGTTCCAACTTAAAAGAATTACCTTCAACTATTGGCCAATTGAATGCACTCGAAGAGCTTGATTTGTCAAGGTGTTCCAACTTGAAAGAATTACCTTCATCTATCAGTCAACTAAATGCCCTCCAAAAGCTTGATCTATCATGGTGTTCTGATTTGAAAGAATTACCTACATCTCTTAGCCTATTGAATGCAATCAAAGAGCTTAATTTATCAAAGTGTTCTGAGTTAAAAGAACTACCTTCATCTATTAGTCAATTGAATGCACTACAAAAGCTTTATTTGTTATGTTGTTCCAACTTTCAAAAACTACCTTCATTTATTGGCGAATTAAATGCACTCGAAGAGCTTGATTTGTCAAAGTGTGCCAACTTGAAAGAACTACCTTCATCTATTGGCCAATTGAATGCACTCCAAAAACTCGTTTTGTCAGAATGTGCCAATTTGAAAGAACTACCTTTATCTATCGGCCAATTGAATGCCCTCCAAAAGCTTGATCTGTCAGGGTGTTCCAACTTGAAAGGAGTACCTTCATCTATTCGCCACTTGAATGCACTGCAAAAGTTTGATTTGTCAAGATGTTCTGAATTGAAAGAACTACCTTCATCTATCGGTCAATTGAACGCACTCGAAGAGCTTCATTTGTCAAGGTGTTCCGACTTGAAAAAACTACCTTCATCTATTAGCCAATTGAATGCCCTCCAAAAGCTTGATCTCTCACGGTGTTCCGATTTGAAATAACTACCTTCCTCTATTGGTCAATTGAATGCACTCCAAAAGCTTGATTTGTCATGGTATTCCAATTTGAAAGAACTACCTTCATCTATTGGCCAATTGAATGCACTTGAAGAGCTTGATTTATCAAGGTGTTCGGAGTTGAAAAAACTACCTTCATCTATTGGTCACTTGAATGCACTCCAAAAACTTGACTTGTCATGGTGTTCTAACTTAAAAGAACTACCTTCATCTATCAGTCAATTAAATGCACTCGAAAAGCTTTATTTGTCATGTTGTTCCGACTTGAAAAAACTACCTTCATCTATTGGCCAGTTGAAGGCACTCGAAGAACTTAATTTGTCAGGGTGTTTCGAGTTGAAAGAACTACCTTCATCTATTGGCCATTTGAATGCACTCCAAAAGCTTAATTTGTCAAGGTGTTCCAACTTAAAAGAACTACCTTCATCTATTGGCCAATTGAATGCACTCGAAGAACTTGATTTGTCAATGTGTTTTGAATTAAGAGAACTACATTCATCTATCCGTCAATTGAATGCATTCCAAAAGTTTATTTGTCATGTTGTTCCGACTTGAAAGAACTACTTTCATCTATTAGCCAATTGAATGCACTTGAAAAGCTTGTTTTGTCAAAGTGTGTCAACTTGAAAGAACTACCTTCATCTATCGGCCAATTAAATGCGCTCCAAAAGCTTGATATGTTAAGGTGTTCTCACTTGAAAAAACTACCTTCATCTATTGGCCAATTGAATGCATTCAAAGAGTTCATTTTGTCAAGGTGTACCAACTTGAAAGAACTACCTTCATCTATTACCCAATTGAAAGCACTCCAAAAGCTTGATTTTTTAGGGTGTTCCGAGTTGAAAAAATTACTTCATCCATTGGCCAATTGAATGCACTCCAAAAGCTTAATTTGTCATGGTGTTTCGAATTGAAAGAACTACCTTCATCTATTGGCCATTCAATGCACTCCAAAAGTTTGGTTTGTCAGCATGTTCCACCTTGAAAGAACTACCTTCATCTATTGGCCACTTGAATGCACTCCAAAAGCTTGATTTGTCATGGTGTTCCAACTTGAAAGAACTACCTTTAGTTGGCACATAGTCAAAATATTGACTAGTGTTCAACTATTTTGGATGATTAAATGTATGGATGATAAAATATATTAAAGGATGGATGAAATATAGTCTTGTTTGCAACTATCTCTTTCAAGTAGGTTAAACAACTAATAGGCAACTTTAATTATATATATATATTTAAAATTATGATAACATTAAATTACATGTAAATTTTATTTGTATAAATGAATGTTTTTTGTGTGCATATAAATATTAAACTTTAATTTCAAAATAAAGTTTAAATTTTAAAAATATATATGTTAGTACTAATGTTTATGTTCAATACACATGTAATTTATTATTTTTATGTAAATCATTACAACATATCAATTAATGATACATAATTAATAATATTATGCAACTATAATGTTTATTCATTTTTATACACATGATATCTTAATATTTATTTAAAATTATGATAAAAATTCATTAAACACTAATGTACCCTATGTCGTTGGCCCAAGTTTGGATGCATTCAATTCAATTTTCCTTCCAAACCCCTTTTTGCAATTTGTTTGAATTTCCAACAACAATACATACACACCAAAAATTCAATAATATTGTTCACATTTTAGGTCTCAAAATTACGAAATCAACTTTATTAAATCGAACTTAGTGAGGGTTTTCCAATAATACCAAGAATGCCCCCAAGTTCCAATATAGTTTTCAATCTTGATTTTTCAAAAAGTTCAATGAAAAAATGGTTCAATAATTAATAGATTCCTCACTAGAGCTCCAAATATCCTAAACCAAGTCATTGCACCCCTATTCATTGAGAACTTTTTGATGACAAGTTCCATAGCATAACCTAAAACACCATGGTTTATTATTGAATTTTTATGACAAAACAAAACAAAACAAATTACCTTCCTTCATGGATAAATAAGGTAACATGTGTTGTTGGCCCCAAATGTGAACACACTCAACTCATTTTCCCTTCTAAAGCCAATTTGCTATAATTTGTTTCAATTTTCAACAACAAAATTCATTCAAAATTCATTATCTTCCACACCTTAAATATGAAAATTATGAAACAAATTTCATTAAATCTAGCTTAACAATTATTTTTCAACAACACCAAGTACAACTTTGGATCAAGTAAAATTTCTATTTATGATTTTATTAATGTTTATTAAGAAAATGGTTCAGTAATCAATAACCTTTGCATTATAGTTCCAAAACATTTCAACCCAAGTCAGTGCACCCCTATTCATTGTTAGGTTTTCAAAGATATCAATAGCATTATATGAAGTAATTTGGTAAAATTATCTACCTTCATTAATAAATTAAATCATGTATAAATTATCTTTGTATAAAATAAATTGTTATGTATGATGCAAATTTTTTTGTGCACACAAATAATAAAAATTGACGGAAGGAAATTTAAGGAAATTCTGAAATATAAAATTGTAATAATATGCATGTTCAATACACCTAATTATTATTTATATGTAAATTGGATTTTAATTTACAACATATCAAATAATGATACATAATGAATATTTTTTGTGGAACTTTAATGTTTATTAATCTTTATAGATATGATATCTCAATATTTTCTTTAAATTGTAATCAAAATTCATCAAACATTAAACTACATGTAAATTTTATTTGTGGAAATGAATGCTTATGTATGATGCAAAAAAAATTTGTGCATATAAATATTAAAATTTAAGGAAATTTTGAAATATGAGTTCGTAATAATGTAAGTTCAATGTATGTAATTTATTATTTCGTTGTAAATCAAATGTTAACTTACAACAAATCAAGTAATGATACATAATTCATAATTTTTGGAACTTTAATGTTTATTCATTTTTATATATATGATGTCTTAAAATATTTTTAAAATTGCAATAAAGATTCATTAATTATTAAGGTACACCTAAATGTTTTTTGTATCCATAAATGATTACATGTATGATGAATTTTTTTGTGCATATAAATGTTACACTTTAGTTTGAAAATAAAATTTAAATAAATTCTGAAATATAAGTCAACTTAATAATGTGTATGTTCAATACATGCATAATTTATAATTTCTATGTAAATTCAATTTTAGTTTACAACATATCAAGTAAGGGTATTTAGGTTTTTAAAAACAATATGTTCAATACTTGTGTAATTTTTTCATTTATTAAAATTACTTATTTTTTCATTTATGATTAAGTTTTAATAATTTTAGAATAATTAGTAAATACATTTAATAAATTATCATATAATTTCAGAAATTATTTTTATTTAACACTACTAAACTATAAATTATTATTTTATTTAATATTTATTATACTAGGTCATTTAACAATTCCAACAAGTTAGATAAAAATACGAATAAAAATAGTTAAATAACTAGCCTAACCTAATTACTAGCTACAATATTATTATTAATGCTATTGTTGTAATTGTAATCAATTATTAATTATCACAACATTATAACGATTATTGTAATTAAAATGTGATATAAAATCTATTATTCAATATTTATATTTGAGTTAATTCTTTTTTTATGGAACGTTAATAAGAATTTATAATGAATCTCGAATTTAAAAATAATTTAGTGATAATTAATTAATTAATTAATTAATTAATACATTTAATTGCTGATTTTTCAAAAAAAAACTAATCACCATATTATTTAATAAATGATGATAATATGTTCAATTATTTAATTATACAACTATATAGTTAAAAATAGTTGATGAATAATTACTATAAGTAATTAAGGTAAGTAGCTAGACCTAGGCTAGGTAGATTATTAGTTTAGGTCTAGGCCTAATTAAGCTTAGACTAGCTTGTACAATTAGATTACAACTATTTGAATTGCAATTAAGTTGCAACTAAGTTACAACTAGGGTAGAAAACAAATGGTACTCTATCACTGAACACTTTCAAATTTTCCCTCATTTCAACACCATATTGACCATTTTTTATGTCATTGGAAGCGCAAAACAGAGAGCTACAAATGTTCTTTGAACCTCAAAAGCAAAGGAACAAAGCAGAGAACATAAGAAGAGAAAGAATAATATTTTATCTCCAGACCCCCTTTACTTCTAACAACTATATCTTGCTCATTTTTCATTCATTTTGAATGATTTCAGAGGCTACAAATGCGCTATCTCAAAATCTATAAAACTTATTTAAAATGAAAAGTCAAAAAAATAATAGTTGAAGAGCTAAAGCTTCAAAATCATACTGAACACTTATGAAAAAAATACAAAACACAACCCCTTCATTTTAAAAGGGCATATCTTGTTCATTTTCCATTAGATTGTAGCATTTTTTACATATTTGGATACACTAGGTTGAGGATTACAAAATTGTTTTAAATTTCAAAAGGAACAAACCATGGACAAAAGAATTATAATGATCCAATATTGTTAAGTGTTTGGTGATAGGTGTGTTTTCCCTAGGTTATAACTAAAACTTTTATCCCATATTCTTTGGTTTTCATTCCATGAATCCAAACTATATAAAGGAGTGCACTAAGATTATTGGAAAACATAATAACATGAAAATCTAATAACCATTTGGGATGAGCCAATTAAAAATGTTCAACCTTAAAGGCTAAACCAAATGAAATAGGATTTCATTTATTAATTGCCATGTGGTTTAGGTCTAGGCCTAACATAGGTGCTTAGATTTAGCCCTAATTTAAACCTAGATTAAATGGCCTATGTTTAGGTTTAACCTAGGTGCCTAGGTTTAAAATTAATCTATTTTTGAGCACCGTGTGGCCTAAACTTTTGATGTGGATGTGCCATGTGTCATTTAACTATTTGTTGACCCCAAAATTTGTGAACATGCCATGTGTCATTTAACTTTGCATTGACCCCACATTTTATGAATGTGCCACATGTTAACATTGTCAGTGTGCCACGTGTCACTAAACCACTGGTCAAATGTTCAATTTACATAATTGTAACATAGTCGAAATGTTCAACTTACATAGTTGCAACCTAGTTGAAATTGTAATTATATTTTTGGCTAATGTCATGCTTAGTTAGCAAATGAAGTTCATCCATTAGTTGAATGTAGTTGACAACATCCTTCGATTATATTAGTAGAACGATTTTCAACTAAATTTGTAAGTAGTGGCACATAGTGGCTATTGTTGTGATGTTGACACGTGGCATACACTTTCAACTGTAATTTCACTTTTGACTTGTACTTTTCAACATTTCTGGTTAGCACTTGTAAAACATATTTCCAAGTTGCAAAAAATAAATTTCAATTATACGTGTAGTTTTTGACTTCGTTTATAGTTGAATAGTAGTTGTAAAAGGGGGGGTTTTCTACTAGTGTTTGTTACAGTGTTCCGGCTTGAAAGAACTACCTTCATCTATTGGCCAATTAAATGCACTCCAAAAGCTTTATTTGTCAGAGTGTGCTAACATGAAATAACTACCTTCATTGATTGGCCAATTAAATGCACTCAAAGAACTTTATTTGTATGATTGTGCCAACTTGAAAAAACTACCTTCATTTATCGGTCAATTGAATGCACTCGAAGAGCTCATTTTGTCAAGGTGTACCAACTTGAAAAAATTACCTTCATCTATTGGCCAATTGAATATAGTCCAAAAACTTGATTTGTCATGGTGTTTTGAGTTGAAAGAACTACCTTCATCTATTGGTCAATTCAATACACTCCAAAAGCTTAATTTGTCATGGTAATCTAAGTTGAAAAAACTACCTTCATCTATTGGTTAATTCAATGCATTCCAAGAACTTGTTTTGTCAAAATGTGCCAACATGAAATAACTACGTTCATTTATTGGCCAATTGAATGCATTCAAAGAGCTCGTTTTGTCAATGTGTGCTAACTTGAAAGAACTACCTTCATCTATTACCCAATTGAATGCACTCCAAAAGCTGATTTGTCATGGTGTTCCGACTTGAAAGAACTACCTTCATCTATTGGCCACTTGAATGCACTCCAAAAGCTTAATTTGTCATGGTGTTCCAATTTGAAAGAACTACCTTCATCTATCAGTCAATTGAATGCACTCCAAAAGCTTAATTTGTCATGGTGTTCCAATTTGAAAGAACTACCTTTATCTATCGGTTAATTGAATACAGTCCAAAAACTTGATTTGTCATGGTGTTTTGAATTGAAATAACTACCTTCATTTATTGGCCAATTCAATGCACTCCAAAAGCTTGATTTGTTAGGGTGTTCCAACTCAAAAAAACTACCTTCATGTATTAACCAATTGAAAGCATTTTGAAAGTTTTATTCGTAGAAGTGTGCCAACTTGAGATAACTACCTTCATGTATTAGTCAATTGAATGCATTCCAAAAATTTGATTTGTTAAGGTGGTCCAAGTTGAAAGAACTACATTTATCTATTGGCCAATTGAATACACTCCAAGAGCTTTATTTGTATGAGTGTCCCAACTTGAGATAACTACTTTCATCTATTGGTCAATTGAATGCACTCCAAATCTCTATTTATAAGATTTTCCTAACTTGAAAACATCGTGAAAAAAATACATTCATCTATGGTCAAAGTGTTCCAACTTGAAAAATTTACTTTCATCTATTAATCATTGAGTGCATTTGAAAATCTTCATTTGTGTGAATGCTTCAACTTGCAAGAATTACTTACATATACATTGGCCAATTAAATGAACTTTAAAAGTTTTAATTGTGGGAATGTATGAACTTGTAGGAATTACTTATGTTTATTGGCCAATTTGATGCATTCAAGGAACTTAATTTGTTAAGGTTTTTCAATTTGAGAAAATTACCTTCATCTATTACCAACTAAATCACTAGTAGAAAACCCCTCTTTTTCAACCAACCCACATCATCTTCAACTACGTTTCAATTGTAATTTTTTGAATATTTAAAAAAATTATTCACAATTGCCAAGTAAATTGAACTGCCTACTCTTTTGGTGGACAAATGAAGGCAAATCCCAACTATTTTGGAGCTCATGAAATATTCTTTGCACCCACATGGTCTACAATTGAATTCTAGTTGAAACATTGACTTGGAAAATTACAAGTCTATAGTCAAGCCTCCCAAGGTGGTGTGTCAACTACAAAAGTCCCATGTTCAACTACTTTGGTCAATCACAAAACATAATGATAAATGATAAATCACACATGGATGGATGACATTGAAATTGGGACTAATTTCTTCATTGCAAGTGCATAGCAAGATTATTTCTCGACCATAACTACAAATTGAAAGGCAAAAAATGAATGTTGGGCACTCTTACATACTATGTCAATACCTCAATTGCAAGTGTTATTTAGTAAACATGACAACAACCATTGTGCCATGCTCTACAAACATTGGTATGCATGGTTCTAGTTTTTAAAAACAAATATTTATTGAGGTTGTCAAAGTTAACAAAGCCACAATGATGAAAATGTGTTCCTTTTCTTTGAAAGATCCAAACAGTTAGATTTTGAAAACTATCAAGTTAATTAATGATTTGTCAGAAACACTTAAATCCTAGGTTCCATGATAGATGGTGGGCAAAAATGAACTTTCAAGAAAACATTATTCACATCAGGATGTGACTTTTCACCCAACTCCCTATTAAAAGAAATTTGGCATTGAAAAAAAATATAATAACAATAGTTTTGTCTATACTCCAATCCATGAGAAAATATATATGGACATGGATAGCTTGATGCCCAAGGAAAGAAAAGACCTTTTTATTAGTAGAAACATTGTCACTAGTAGAAAAAGACTAAAACATAACCAAATGATTTGTGACTCCATGCGACTAATTGTCATTTACAACTAACATTAGTTACATTTACAATTGAAAATCATATCACACATTTTTTGGTCACATTTATGACTATGTTGTAACTATTTATAGGTTTTTCATTCTTCCAATGGGATAACTTTTCACATTATTACATCTTAAAAAGCCTTTGTATGGCCCATTAGTTGCATAATTGATCAAAAAATGGTGACTAATTATTTATTTATACATTAAGTTATGTATGTTACTAATTTTGTATAGGATAAGTCATGTGTTTTATGTTGTGGTAAGTAACAATTTTGTATAGTAAGCTTTATGTATACATTATGTACTCTAGATTCATAATGGTATATATATGTATTATTCTCATAGATTAGTTAGGCATGGTTTGAAAAAACTATTACTATATATTAGCCTCATATTAAGGTATATGTAAAGGTGGCAATATATCAATCATCTATAGGTGTATAAAAAGTACAATAATTATCGTAAAATTCTTGTAATTAAATTAGTTACCAAATTTTTTAAATAAATAATTATAAATAATCAAATTATTTAGAACTTAAATTTTATAATTAAAATCCATATTTAATCTTTTTACAGTAATCATAATGTAATTCGAGTAATTAATGTAATTATCATCATTACTATAAAATTAATACATTTATTAATTATAATTATTTATTTATAGTAAATAATTACTCTTCCAACATAAAAATTTACCCTAATTATTAATTTTTTACAATGCTAAAAATTCATTAAAAATTATATAATATGTAATTGCACTTATAATATGTAATATTGATCATTGTAATTTAAATTAACATTTACAATTCTTATGGTAATTTTATTATAATGTGAATAATTCATGTACTTATTGTAATTGAATTAATTATTTACAATTATTAATTATTATCACTATAAATTATTCACATTAATTATTCATATTTTTACAATAATCAAAATTAATTACTGCAATTATAATAATGTAATGTAAGTTCATGAGTATATGTTTCGTGTATATTTTTTGAATTTCAAGATTATGTGCATATTCTTATTCAAATTAATTTTAATTTGTAAATTTTTTTTCACATTGATGATTTCACCATATGTTTATGACATTTGAATAAAATACAATATGTAGAAAATCAAATATGATGAAAAAATGAGCCACCTTATCTTGCAAGTACCCCACATGCCATCTTTGTGGATTGTCATTTAATTGCGATAATTTATTGGCAACCTTTTTCGAGCATGCCTATCACCCTCGGTGTATAGGAGAATATGCACAACTTTGTCCCATTGTGTTGTTCATTTTTGTAATGCCATCTTTATTACAAATTGGTGTGCAACTTGGAGTTTAAAACTAGATTCCAAGGATGTTCAAGGAAAGGTGGGCATGAAAATAAAAACGAATATGGTACAATCACTCCCAATGGAAACGCCCAACATTTCATTTTCAAATGTGTGAAACACACTTTTGAATACATTTTGTTGTCTACATGTTTATGTATTTATTTCCATTCATTTGTGTGTTTTGTTTCAAGATCTATGGTCTTCAACAATCAATTTTCCATTGTTCTCTTTTAGTCCTTAATCTTGATGCACATGAATCAATCTAGTTCATTGAATCTTAGTGTCCTTTTCAATATCATCCTTGATGAATTTCTTCCATACACATGTTCAAGATCAATTAGTGCACCTTCATAATTTTTGTCACAAGAGGTGTCAAACCACTAACTTTTTTAGGAATCAAGGTGTGGTTTCAAGAATTTAAAATCCTTAATAAGTCTTAGTACAAGACCTTATAATTTTCCAAAATATAGGAAATTTTGGAAGGAAATGAATTAAATCCTTTTGAATTTAGAATATGATCCTTGATTTTATAGGAACATTTACTACCTAATAGTTCTTAGAAAATTGGATCCATGATTTAAGATCCTTAATTCTTCATTAAGACATGCAATTTTGTGTTAGGAATTGGATTCTTGGGTTACAACTCCACTTTTGTTTTATGAAACCCAATCTTGCATATTGAGCTTAATTAAGTTTTATATTTCTTTCTTCAATCCTACTTCAAGAATGTGGATCTTAGATTAACAATATTATGTCCTATATTAAGAAAAATGCATTCCATTTTTTGTCATTGTATTGGTAGGGAAAGTAAAAAACATCATTGGAAATATAATAGAAAGTTTTGGCATGAAAAATGTTTCACCATTTGTGTCCAAGGTTCTACAAGACTTGACCAACATCTTGCCAAAACAAAGCACAACAATTCATGGCAGAAAAGAGGATGGTAGGGTAATGTTTCATGAACTATTACCACATTCATCAATAGGTGAAACATTCATTCCAATTGGCATAAACACAAGAAATCATGACAAGCTATCCAATGTCGCATGTGAATATGCTTCAACAAATTAGTGATAATTCTTGAACACTTGCACATGGAGCAATGAACACACCCATTTCAACTATTGAATCATGTGATCATTTACCAAAACCTAGTTTATTGGCCCAAATGCCCCAACAATGCAAATATTGGCTATATTTCATTTAAAATTTGGTGTATGATGTGTATGTGGAGTTTCTATAATAAAAGGTTTCACCCTAAAAAGTGAAGGTGTCAATATATACTATGTAGGTGATGGTCATTGTTCCCTTTTAGGAATTTTTGTTTGTAATAAAAATAACTATCATCCTTAAGAAGATTTAGCCAAATTTGGCTAGAAATCAAATATGAAGTACAAATCTTTAATCATTTTTTTATATTTTTGACTACACACTAAAAATCAAATATTAAAATGGTGATTTTTATTAAGTTTTTTCTTCACTTATGGTCTTTGACAACCTCGAATATTTATCTATGAAAGAAAATAATGTGTTTGATTTGTTTGTCACATTGAAATCTCCCAAACCATGGTGCGTCTTGTCATGCTCTTGGTGTTGTTGGCAAGTTTTCAATGAATAAGGGTGTATCAAATTGTTTTCATAATGTTTCAACTTATAGTGAAGAAGTTATTGAAAACATTTTTTTCATTGAAAATTCATTTAAGTAAAAAAATATATATAATGGAATTTGGGCACATTCTTGGTGTTGTTTAAAAACTTTCAATTCATAGGATTTAATGAAGGTGTTTAGATTTGTAGAAATTCAGTGGCATTTGCGAAGAATATTGAATTTTGATAGTTTTTTGTTCGAAATTCAACTAAATTACAAAAAAATGGTTTCAGAAGGAAGAAATGGGTAACCAATTCACATTCAGGCCAATGACATAGGCTACACCAATACATTTGAGTTATTGTTTTTCATCAACGGTCATTATGGAAAAAGTAATGGCAAAACTTTCCACAAAATTTAGGTATGAAAAATGAGACTACCTTAGGAAGGGGAATGGAACCTTGGGACTTACGAGTAACATATTTCAATGTTATTAAAGTTTTTCCTTCAGTTTACATGTAGAGGGTGTCAATGGCATTGTAGCATGTATGAACAACCATTATTTTGAGGTGTGTTATTATTATATGTGAAGGTTCGTCTAAGTTAGGCATTCTTTTAGGTGTTCCTCCCCTCTCTTTATTTAATATGCTTCTTGCAATTGGGGGGGAGGGTTCAAGTACTTGATTTCTTCTCATTCCCCTTATGATTTGCCCTCTTTGGAATATTATTAGTTTGCTAGGACTTGGGTCCTTCCATCTTGTACCTTTTTCTCCCCCTTTGTTGGGTTATTTGTTTTATTGATAATTGGTAGGTTTTCATCATTTTTGAATTCTTTCACATGATGTAATAGTGATCCTAGACATGCAGCTTATTAAAAATTTCTATAGTCTTTTATGTCATGCAATCATGAATATGTTAATTTCAAGTTTCAACCCATAAAAGATGGAGCCGTTATTACTATTCTCTCAAGTCTTTTGCTTGGAAAGCAAGGATATTGTGAATCCAAAGTGGAAACAAAGTTTATTGTGACATATTTATCACGTCTTTTGCAAGAAAAACAAGGTTATCCTGAATTTAGAAAGATACTCAATTATGAAATGTCATTGGTGTATGCAAAGTCATTAGGATGATCATTAATTAAGATACAACATATAAGATCATTAATTAAAATCCAATATAATGATCATCAATCTGAAATTGCATCAAGCATTACAAGTTAAAACATATAAGCAAATTCAAATTTTGCATTAGTAACGATTAGGTATGACATGCAAAACCTCATTATGCATTGTAACAAAAGGCTCTGAGGCCATTGGAAAGGTTATTAACATTCTATGATTGTGACCTTTGGATGCAGGAAGATCATCATAAGAGGTAATAGATATGTCGACCTTCTATTGCACCAAAGAATCATCAATTAAGTTTTTTTATTTTCACAAAAAAATCTATTCATCACCATTTTTAGTCTTCATCCTTGATGGACCAACAATCTAATCCACTTGATATGGCATCTACCAATAATCATATAACTCCAATTTATTGACAAAAATTCAAATAATATTATGGGGCAAGTGTGGATGTTTTTGGCCCCTTAAAGTTTCTATGACAACCATTTGCTGAATGCACTACCTAACGTGCTGAATTCACAATGGGAATACTTCATTACAAGTCATGGTTATAATGGTTGCCCACAATAATACTCTATTGATGGTTCTAATAATAAGTAATTAATATTATCTTCGTCTCATTAAGCCATCTGATGAAGGTCCCTTGTGAATATCATTAGACATCTTGATAAGATCCTGTTAGATTTTGTTTATCTCAAACTTTGAAATCATTGCCAGAACTTAGTAATTCAAACTTCAAACAATAGTTCCAATAAATCATCCACACAAGGTCACCACCCACATTAATTAGGCATTTTCAAAAATTGAACTCCATGATTCTCAGCCCATACTTTAAATGAATAAATTATTCAACCTCTCTCTATACACAAAATTCTAACAATCTAATATAAAATAGTTGATGTTTTTGAAACTTTAAGATGGTTAGGATCTTGCTCCACCTTGAAGAGCCTTGATCATATCTAGCCCAATTAAAAAAAGAATATTTTTTCCTAATGCCCAAGTTATGGCTACCTCTGATGGTAGTGTTCCAAAATTGCCACCATCCTTGCATAACATGACACACCCAACTTGAAAACAAACCATACAAAATTTCACCCACCCACATGAAGGAAATCTTGCACAAGTACTAACATTCAACAAACTTGAGCAATTGTTATTGTTGTTGATTCCAATGGTGTATCCACTAACAAACGTGCATAAAAATATTCTTCATTGCATCCTCCACATTCAGTCAAGGTTCAGGGTCCTAAAACATTTCTACATTTAGGTGACATTTGTAAATCAGTACAATTTAAATCAAATTGTAAGTTCTTGTGGACTGTGAAAGGCCCAACCAAGCTCATTATGAAATGACCCCATTTGTCATATTCAATTCAAAAGAAATTAAAATCAGTAAACACCATCAACAAGCCCATGAAACAACCAAACAACATTATTGTGATATCAAAAAGGGGAATATGTCAGCTTAACAACTTTGGAATGCTTGAGGTTTTATAGAAAAGATTTTGACAGACTAGAATAAAAACAATGTTTGCCAATTTTGTTAGAGCCACTAAAAGTTCAGTGTGTCCATTCCACACTTGTAAACCACCCACATTCTCAATGCATAAAAAGATGTGGCCTAGGGTATGAAACTCCTCATTAAATAGCCTAGCTGCGCCTAGTAGAAATCAGCCAAAATGTAACCACTCCATTTACGACTACATGCGACTTGTAGTCGTTTGCGACTGGATTTGGGAACATTTGCAACTACAAAACCAAATTTCAACTATTTTGGTCATTC
>Ga0116231_10010471_pt1 | contig 14915 bp, 11 predicted proteins | sample S1TSphgellanicum_2_FD_89695 | JGI IMG/M metagenome (GOLD analysis project Ga0116231, IMG submission 89695) | Host-associated microbial communities from peat moss isolated from Minnesota, USA - S1T2_Fd - Sphagnum magellanicum MG | ecosystem: Host-associated > Plants > Peat moss > Unclassified...
AGTGAAAAACAAAAACATTGATGTGTACTTGGCCCCATTGATGGAGGAGTTGCAAGACCTTTGGAGTGGGGTTGATGCTTGGGATGTGATGAAAGTAGGTGGCCAACATAGGTTCCAAATGCAGGGTATACTCATCTAGTTAATCCATGACCTTCCTGCATATGCACTTCCTTTTGGACACGTGACTAAAGGGTACAAGGGATGCCCTACTTGTGGGCCCAATACATCTAGTCATCCTTCAACAAAGCTTGGGAAACTCGTATATTATAACCATCGTAGGTGGCTCCAATTAAACCATCCATATTGAGCAAACATGACCAACTTTAATGGCCGATCTAAAAGAAGGCTAGCCCCACCTATCATGACAGGATTAGATCAATTCACACTTTTGTTGAAGAATATGAATAGTGGCAATTGGCTAACCACAAGGAAAATAACCCATGTGCAAGGACAAGAATGAAATGAAAGAATATTTATGGGATCTACCTTATTGGAAGCTACATGTACATGTTTTTTTGTACCCACAAGGGATCTCTAATAGTAACCTATGCCTACAAAAAAATTACAATACCTAGACTTGCTTGGAATATTTTGTAGATTGATAGTTGGGTCATGGTGAACTTTTTATTATCTAGTTTATGTTGAAAATGCTCAATCCCAAACATGTGAATAAAACTAGGCTTTTGTAAGGGATTTTTATAGCCCACCATCTGCATTCAATAGGGCTTTGTTTACTAGTAGATTAAGTTTTTAGATATAAGGGATGGACTGAAACATTAAGTAATTGTATATGGTGGGATGGGGTTAGGGTTTAGGGTTGAATACTTCAATCTAAGTAGCAATTGGGTCCCACCATTATTAATGGTGAGTGTGTTTGATCATGTATATATATCAACATCTAGTCATTATAGCCTTCCACATGCATTTAGTAATTTAAGGTTTGTTGATGACAGAGGGCTAATACATCCAACAACAATGGAAGTGCATTAAGTTATTTTATATATAAGATTTGGGGTGGGGTCTAGGCTTGATTAATTCAAAGGTTGGATTAATATCAAAATATTGATTAACTCCTACCATTAGATGTGGACCAATGACAATGTTTAAAGGATTACAGTTAACATAAATGCCTTTACTATTAATGATGGGCTTTTTTACATGTTTATATGCCTTACAACATGTTAAATGCATATTACAATCTCTATTAGAAAATGCCCATGTTTAAGGATAGTTGATGTAATGGCAAACTTGGGGTAACATGTACAAATCTTGACATCTTATATGTAGCAGACATGATTCATTGTTGTTTGGGTTTCAATTTCAACATCACAAAATCAAACTACAACGGGTGTGAATAATATTGGTTGTTATTGGTTGGACAAGGTACAATTTACAAGGGTTGGTCCATTATGACCCTCACCACTCCCCACTTCAGTTATAACCAATAATCACATATTTCTAAATATAATAGGTTAGTTAACTAATGTCTAGATTAGACAATTTTTCATGTGTTTTTGTTTGTGTTAAGACCTTTTGATTTGACACACCTTCGATGTAATGCATTGTGAAATAAATCTAGCAGTCAACATCATTAAAACCATTTTAGGGGAAAAGGATACCAAGAAGGTGTGCCGTGATCTTCAAGCTCTAGGAAAGTGAGAGTCTTTGTGGTTAAAGCCCCATCCTTCAAGGAGTGGTGACATTGTAATGCCACCCAACTCCTTGGGTCATGTCGAAAGAAAAATAACAACTTTCTAGAGACAATGACAAACTTGGTCTTACCAACTAGGTATGCTTATAACTTCAAAAAATGTGTTGTGAATGAGAATTTAGCGCGTATGAAATTCCTAAACTACCATGCGTTGTTTCAACAAATTTTATTGGTATGTATGCGACATAGGATGACTAAGGAGACTAGGGTTGCAATCATGCAAATATGCAGAATCTTCAAGGTAATACGTCAAAAGGTTTATAACCCAACAACATTCCAACACTTAAAGATTAGCGACGTTTTTGCTTTGTGCTTTCTTGAAAAATGTTCCTTCCGAGTTTCTTTGACTTGATGACCCACTTGGTCATACACCTAGTTAATGAATTAGACATATGTAGGCATGTTCATTGTTGTTGGATGTACCTCGTTGAATGAGCCATGAAAGATCTAAAGGGACATGTCACAACTATAGCCTTGGGCTTGCGACCAAGGCAAAGGCATGGAAAGGTGCAGGTTGAGAGTGCAACATGGGAGTCACATTTACATTCCCGAAGTGTAATAGAATGTGAGGGAATGAACCCATACACTCTCACATGGACTCCCACCTTGGGAGTTGGAGTCCTTATGGAGTTTTGAGTCTTCATAAAATAATTTCAAGGGTCAAAACTCATTAGATTGAATACTTCCTTATACCATTGAAAAGCTTTTGAGACATAAATGTCTAAAATGGGCTGGCATGATCCATTTGAGTATTTACAACACAAGTTATGGCTAAAAGAAGGGTCGGGAATCAAAGTGTCAATTTGATTCCGGAACATTAAAAGTCAAGAATCGCCATGTTTTACTAGTGTGTAGGTGTTGTGACACATATCGTTGGAAAGTTTTCAAAAAGGGTTATAACGTTTCTTTAAACCTCACCTCAATTGGAGGTCTACAAAAGAAGTTACGGGCCTCCAAAGTGGTAGGAGTCCCAATTTTGAAATTCCCGACTTGGGAATTCCGGGACAAATTGACATTTGGGTGTAGCCTTTGTGGCCAAGCACAAAGAATATTATAAGGGTGAATGTGGTGGCTTCCCCAAGTTTGGGCCATGGTGAATCTTGTGAGTTTGTGTATGCTCGTGGCTAATTCGTGCACCAAAAGTGTTCGAACTATGCACTAACCAACTTGTTGTTTGGTTTGTGCAAGTTCATATGAATATTGACCTGCTTGTCACTCATCCTAATCCCCATCCTAAAGCTTTAGCATGCCCCTCTTACCCCTAAAGTGTTCAGAATTAAGAAACTTCCTTCAACTCTTTTTTTCTTCTGTTGTTTTCACTTTCAGACTCACATTTGAGTTTTTTAAAGAGTTTGGGGTGTGTCAAGATATATAAGAAACCTAACCAAGCCAAAAGGTATAATTGCAGAAGGATACATATTTGATGAGGCCTTGGATTTGTTCATTAAATACATGGGCAACTTTGGTGCCATTAGGAGGTGAATATGGGATGCTAATGAAGAGGAATTTGTGGCTAAAAAGGTTCTTCAAGGGTAGCCCAAGCCTAGATCACTTTCACTATAACTTTGAGATTCTGCACACTTATACGTGTGAAAACCATGAGACACTATCTCCTTGGTCAAGGTAAGAGCTAGATGTCTAACATTAATTCTAAAATTCGAAAATATAAACTCACATATTTAATTATTTTCATGTAGTGTTAGATTTAGTGTCACAACCCCACTTTGGGCCACGTGTGAGGATGAAACTCACACTCCCAAAAATGGGAAGTTGGAGTTCTCCGGGACTCCCAAAAACTCAGAGCTCGAGTTCAAAGGTCAAAACACCTCGCATTGAGGTGTTCTTTATATCAATGAAAAGTTCTTGAAGTTTAGATGCCCAAAATGGCCTCGCATGTGCCATTTGGACATCTGCAGCCCAAGTTATGGGCAAAAGAAGGGCCGGAATCAAACTGTCAGTTTGACTCCCGACCACAAAAAGACAGTAATTGACCTCTTCCTGACGTATCCTGAAGGAGTGCAACATGGTGTTGGAAAGTTCTCGAGGAGAGATACAACTTTGGTTTAGACTTCGTCCTGATCTGAGTTTGGGGCAAGGAGTTATGAGCATCCAAAGTCCCGAGACTCCAACCCGAGACAGTTTTGAGACTCCTCCTTGGGAGTCCCAGGAAAAAGAGCCATTTGGATGTAGCCTCCGCGGTGAGACGCAGAGAATACTATATGGGGGAAGGTGATGGCTTCCCCTGAGTTCGGGCCGTGGTGAGTCTTGTGTGTCAAAGTGCCCGTGGCTTGTCTCAACGCCCAAGGGTGTTCCCGGATGCTAATTAACCCTTTGTGATTGGTTTTTAGATGCAGATTCAAGCTTGATAATCTAGTCCTCTTCCTAGTCTAATCCCGGGACTTTTAGCCCTTCTACCCCCTTTTAGTGCTGGAAGTCAGGAGCGGCCCCCAAGTCCCAACTTTTTGCAACTCTACATAGTTGAACCCTCAAGTGGGTTCAACAAGGGACTTAGGAGCGCGTCATTTAGTTTATTTGAAAATTACTAATGATATGTAGTTGTTTTTTAAGGTTTGTACGACACTTTATAACTAAAAATTGTCGTGTTTATGCCATGCATACAATATAACCTCTTTAAGGTAGGCTTGATTTGTGATTGTATCAGAGTAATCCCTATGTTCCTCGAATGGTTGTAAGTAGTTGTGGATGGTTACATAAGAGGGCTTGAAGAAGGAAATGCGTAAGAGTTGCGAGATTTATCTATTCCACCAACACTCATTGTTGGATCTTACAAATTTTTGGTAGCCTATGGGAATCGTTTTAGAACATCATGGCTTAGCACCAACACCATGGTTACTTATGATTATGGGGTAATGGGCAATTTCGATCAAACCCCACCTGAGCCCAATCAAATTGGGGTTGAAATGATCTGTTACATAGGGGAATGTAGGAAGATATTAGGATTGGATTATGGATTGACAAAAGTCCTGGTGTTGTTTTGCTCTTGGGTTCAAACAAAGATTCGTGGTGTTCATGCTGCTATGAAAAGGGATAAGTATGGGTTCCTTTTTGTGAATTTCAAACAAGAACAACCTTTTGTGTTCCCTTTTCAAGCAGAACATTTTCTTTTAAAAATTCCACTAATGAACTAAGTTGGAAGGTTGTGTTGTCATGTGTTAATAGGTTTCGATGAATTATAACAAATAACCCCAACTTGAACCAATAGGCCCCATGGGAAATGTTGTGGTAGGAAATGACGCTTAGCATATTATGGGGGTTGGTGATGGGGTAGATGACTAAACTAGTCTCAACATTGCATCATGTCAATATTAATTCTATGGGGATGTGTGCAAGTTGGTTGAATGGATGTGTTATGGATTAATTTAACCAAAACATGCTTCTAGACATGTGTAGGGGGTGAAGAGGAATTACTTAAAGAACAAGATAACCATGAACTGAACACAAATGATGCTAATGCAAGTGACAATGAAGATGGCTATAGTCTAAGGGGCTCAAATGTTGGTGATGATAATTTAGGAGGAGTATGACAAACTTGAGGTTAATCGTTAATTGGGCACAATACCTACTCATTAATACATAAGGTTATAAATCATTCCAAATGCAAATTGACATACTAATAATCCAGGCATAAGTACATGGAACTTTGGCCATCATTAATCATTTTGAATAGCTCATTACTAATTATTATGCCAAACTATTATCTGTTGTCACAAAATATGTACATGGTGTGGGGAACATTGCATGGGTTGTAGACATTCTTTCAACTAAAATTTTTACAATATCCTAAACCTTGCAAGATTGGATAGTTGTTCAAAGATGTCTACTATTGAAAACAATTTGGTAACTTGTCCAAGATTTTATAGCTTGGATAATGATTCTTTCTTAACACCCTACATTCTAATAACTTGCTACTGTTGTTTTTCCTTATGAAGGAAATGCATTATAGGTCTTACAAGATCATGGACTAGAACCTATCCATGGATTGTTACAAACTACAATGGTTTTGATTACAACCAAGAGCATGATGGGGTTTGAAAATGGCATAAAATCCAAATGATTCTTTTGTTTAAAACTATTAATAATCCTGATGATATTCACCATTTGTATTTTCCTTCAATTCAAAGCTTTATCTATGTTAGAATAATGCCTCTTGTGGCTATTAGACCTTTTAATTGTTGTGTTTTGTGATGGTTTACTAATGTGGGTTTCTAATCAATACATGGGCACATCCATTCATTTAACATTAAGGGGTTATCTTTTGCAGTTTTGCAATTACAAAGCTCATTGTAAATTTTCTCAAACAAGAGGTGCCATCATTATGTTGACCATCTACATTGCTATTGTTTTCCTTTACTAATCATGTCTATAAACTAATTTTTGAATCCGACGATGGGATTTGTTTGTTGGTTAACTGTAATTTGCCAGTAATTTAATTGTTAGTGACATATTGTGATAATAATGCACACAAGGTTTAGTGGCATGTTTGAACCTTAATTTAACAATGTGCATGGATGGGTGTTTGTTGGGTGTATGTGCTAGTCTGACCAAGTGGTTTGACTAGTAGTGGTGGTTTAGACACACACCTATCATTGTTCCTTGGCTTTTATAAAAGCATTTAGTAAACTTGTTTTTGTTATTCCACCTTGCTTACGGGCAAATGTTGTTTACAAGCATAAATATTTTCTTGGAACATCTTAGGCCTGACCCAATTTTTAAAAGGGCCCTGCTTTTTATAAGGGAATCATAGATTCAATGATTCATGTTCTTATCTAGAATATCATGAGGTGTTGATATTGACGCATTCCCAACTCCTCAAAGGGCCCAAATGTGAGCCCAAGTAAAAAGCAACGGAAAAGGAGGAATCGGAACACGCTCCCTAGCTCACAACCCTTTGAGGGGTAGAGGGGCGGGTTGGAGCTTCGGGATGGGACTAGGAAGAGTTGACAAGCTTTAGTCACTCACACGGGCCTACACACAACCCACACAAAGTGGTTAGTGTAAAGTTAGAGCATCTTTGGTGCTAGGACGAGCCACGGGCAACACGGACACACAAGACTCACCATGGCCCAAACTTGGGGGAAGCCACCACCTTCCCCCTTATAGTGACTCTCCACGGAGCCCACATCCAAATGGCTATTTTTCCCGGGACCCTCGCGCGGGAGTCTCGAAATCGCGCCAAATGGGACTCTTGGGACTTTGGAGCCCCATAACTTTGCGAGCAGACCTTGGATCGCAATGCGGTCTAAAGCAAAGTTGTAGCTCTCGTCGAGAGCTTTCCAACTCCGTGTCGCACTCTAAAATCGGACATCGGGAAGAGGTCGATTCCTGACTTTTAGTGGTCGGGAGTCAAATTGGCAATTCGACTCCCGGCCCTTCTTTTGGCCATAACTTGTGTTTCAAATATCTGAATGAGCAATGCGAGCCCATTTTAGACATTTAGGCTTCAAGAGCTTTCCAATGATATAAGGAACGCCATAATCCATTGAGGTTTGACCCCTGCAATCGCTCTCTGAAGTTTCAAGAGTCCACCGAGACTCCATCTCCCCAAGTGGGAGTTGCCTTGGGAGTGTGAGGGCTCACTCCCTCACACTTTCTATAACTCCCGGGCTTCCTTTTGCCTTAGCTCCCAGGCTTCCCTGCAATTCCCTTTTGCCTTGGTCGCGAGCCCAAAGCTAGGGTTGCGATAGATATGGATATATTTGTTGGGACAAATGGATTGCCACATGGATACTTACTATTGTGAGGTGACTTTCCATCCCTCTACTCCCAGTTCTACAAAGTGATTATGCATTAAAGCACAAATGCTATTAATGAAGGAAAAATACAAGTGTAATTCTGGAAGTTAGATTACATTTGTAGTTGAAATTAAGTAGCCCACCTTCTATGCATCATTTATGATTAGAATTGATGGATATATATTTTCAAATTCACCCACTACACATCCTAGGACTTCATGTCAAATTGTCATTCAATTAAACCGATGCTTAAGGATTCAAGATCATGTCCAACATAGCTGCAGACCACTAGTTACTTCAAATGTTGTTTCTCACACATATGTCATTCAAATCCAGCTTGCCATAGCTTTTTAGAAAGCTAACAACAAGGCGCATCTTGTTACCAAATCCTAGGCTTTATAGCTAAACTAGCAAGAAGTTATGCTACAAAACCCGAGAGGGTTTTACAAAGGTAATAATTGAACTTTCTACAGACCATCAGTCATTTAAAACACCATTTCTTACACATACATTGTTCAAATCCTACTCGCTCTAGCTCATTGGAAAGCTAACTATGAGGTTACTAACCTACCAAAATTTTAAGATCTGCAGCCACACCAGTAAGGAGTTATACTACCAAACCCGAAAGGTTTTTGTGAAGACAGTCGGTTCAACTTGACTGCAGACCCTTAGTCACTAAAAACTTCATTTCTAACACATACCTTATTTAAATCTAGCTTGCCTTAGCTCGTTAGAAAGCTAACTACAAGACAAAACTTGCTACCAAATCTCAAGATCTGCAGTTAAACTAGTGAGAAGTTATGTTATGAAACCCGAGAGGGTTTGTGAGACTTCTCTCAAATTCCAACCTTCCAACACTATCACTACCCACCCTCATCCCTTTAACACTATTACAAGATTTTAATTCTACTTTCTTTCCTTCTTCCCCCTACTAAGACTAATCATTATTTGCCTCTTCAAGAAGCTTGTGGAAAACAAGTATTCAAGATTGCGTGAAAATTCCTCCGAGGCAAGAGAGCCCCCCAATGATCCAAGTCCGCCTTTTAAAGAGAAGGAGAAGGGAGATGAAGGTGGATCCAAAGCTTAGTGGCCAATGGAATGTTCCAAGCTTGGTGGCCAATGGAAAGTTCCATGCTTGGTGGCCAATGGAATGTTCCAAGTTTGGTGGCTTATGGAAGGTTCCATGCTTGGTGGCCATTGGAAGGTGAAGGAAAAACACCTTTTTACCTCTTCCATTTTCCCCCAACATCTTTACTTACACCCTCAACTTTTTTCCTTTGACCTCACGGTTTTACTTTACCATGGTCCTAAGCCGTTACTTGTGTCTTTCTTTCCTTTTCTTCGATCTATAAATTACGATTGCGCACCTCAATGTAACAAATCCTTCACACCTTCATTGTCAATTTGATTTTGATTGAAGATCTGACCTTTTTTCCTTTGCTTGAAATTATGGCGTCACACATGGTCACATCTTACGGGCCGCAAGTCGCACAAGCGAATGAAGAACTGCCTCTGGAGTCGTCTTTAGATCTTACACTAACATAACATCCTCGTGATGAAGAACCCAAACCTCGAAAAGTGCGTGCTCCTCTTGAAGTCGAACCTCTTCGAGCCCGGTACTATCGTATTTCTTTGAACTCTCGCACCCTGATGATCTTGTTGCAAGTTGACCCCACTTTTGGTGACGAACCCGACACCGTTTGTGAAGGTTATTACGAAACTGAAGATACTTCTATCTTCGCATGGTCTTCAGTTCCTGGTGTTGGTCACTATCATTGGTTACGCGGTCCGATTCATCAACTGCTTCGCAATAGCAAGGCGGACTACCTAGTTCGCACCATCTGACGCATCTTATATTTCCTACAGTTATGAACTATCATTAAGGCATAACTTAGGATTTTACATGTACTTGTAGCTCCTTGCTGAGCTTATCCCTATTATAAATAAATGTTTCAGTTATCACCAGATTCCTATTGCCATTGGCACACTATCATACTATCTATTTAATCGTTGAATTGCCACGAATTAACCTTATGTTCAACAGCTTGAAGATTATTCTATCTCTATCAAATCTTTCATTAACACCCCTTCAACTGTTTTAAGAATTTCTAACATCCTTGCTACTCCCTAAATACCATAACAAGACTAATGTTGTGTCGAACACCGTAAATTTTGGTGTCTACTTCTACCCCCAACCATCTAGAGATTTCTCACCCTTAATTACGCAACAAAGTTTCTAAAACTATGGTTATTAGCCTTTGTTGATGAAAAGAACTAATCCAACTTTTTATTCACCAATAACACATTTCAGAAAAGAAAATAACCCCCCTTTGCACCAAACACCTTCACCATTCCCTATGAAGTCGCTAAAAGCCCTTAATAACCTTACCCCATTCAAATAACCATGATGTAACTCTAAAAAATTGAGACTATCGCACATGGTTGTGTTAGTATGGCTCACAACTATGGAGTTAAATTCTTGTATACAATGGTTGATATCCAGTTAAGGCTATTGGTATAAATGCACTAATCCCATGGATGCACAAACCAAGTCATTAGGTAAATGTAACATTTGGAAATAAATCATTTATCTAGTTATAGTGTTGGCTTAAGGATGTTGAAAAAATTGGGCATAAACTTATCTGACCCTTATGTGGTTTTAGGGAGTTATCTAGTGGATAGTGCATTATCCATTATGACTGAAGCTCAAATTTGGCATTAACATCTCCTAATCGAGTGCAAACAAAACATATGGGTAAGTATAGTTTAAGCTTGGATTTTTTGCATTAAATCCAACACTTGCAATGGTGGTAGGTGGCATGAATGGGACAACAAGGGCCATGAAGATGCCATAGAATATGCAAAGAAACATTACATTCCTATGATTACAACCAAAAAGTCCATCTATAGTTGTGATCAGAACCTAAGCCACATTGAGTCATGAGGTCTACTATTTATCTCCTATTAACTATGGGACATTTTGATAAATACAGTTAACAATACAATGGGTTCCTTCTTATATGTTTTGGGCATGTGTGACTTGCATTATAGATTGGTTAACATATGGATGCAACTAAAAATATAACATTTTTAAAAAAATTTGTTTGAAGATAGCCTAAGCCTTGAAATCATGATGAAAACATTGCAAGGGATGTGTCAATTGCACTTATGGTGAGAAAAAAAAATGTGAAATAGCCATTGTTCTATAGGTATTGTTGGTTTGATGGGGGGTTTTAAGGATCCTATGGATGCACCAAATACACTTGAATAAAATGTGCTCTTACTTTTGTAAGATTGCCTGTGATGTCCTATTTGATTATTGTACCTCAAAACTTTTATAGGAAACATAATGCAAGAAAATATGTAGCAAGGAATATAGAGTTTTTCTCATGTTTTGTGATTGGCATTTTGTTGCAGATATGTTGAAATCAACATAGAGGTAGGCTTACTAATGGGCATGAATGAAAAGCTTCATTCATGAACCACTTTGTTGGCAAAATTGAATGAGATTGGTGGCAGACATGGTGTGAGTCAAATAGACATTAGTGAGAAATTGTGTCATGAGAATGAAATCAAGGGGGGTATATGAAACCCTAGCTTTCATTATATTTACACTTGTTACCCAGGAGCAGGAATCATTGTTTATCAATCGAGAAAACATGTAATTAAAAGACTCCCTTTTATTAAATATGTAAAAGTTGTATATGTAGGATGGTGGTTTGACTCCTTGTAGGAATCAATGGATGTATTCATGGAAAAGCTAACAACAACTACCATTGGAAACATTGTGTTGAAGCTTTACAAGTGGTTAGTAAATGTGGCTAATTGAAAGAGTCAACATAGCCTTTACTGACATGACATCTCATCATCTAAGAAAGGGAGCAAGATTTATAATTAAGTAGATGTAGCTAGGTTTATATGTGCCTAAATGGCTTGCCAACTTGTATGCATGCGATGCAAGAGCAAAGGGTTGTGAATTTTATTTTTTTAAAAACATAGCACAATGTGTAAACTCAATGATTGAATTGATAAATTATGTGGTGGACATATCTAGAAATGTATTCTTTATTAACTTATTCAAGTCATGAATTTGCACTCCTTTGGAAATTGAAAAAATAATTCAATAAACAATAGAGAAAATAGGTAGGGAATATGTGTTCAATGACCCACGTTTGCAATCTTGTGAATGTAAGATTTGTAATTAGTTGCTAATAAAATATTGTGTGGATCAAGCATTGATACATTGGTTTAGATTAAATCTAGATCCAACATAAAAGTTACATTGACAATGTATGTTTTTAAGGGATGTCCACTAATGATGTACATAATAAATCATAAATTCATCAATGTTTTCTATGTAATATAATGCACAATTGCAACTACTCAATATGGGCCAAATTTACATATTAGCCACATAATTCTCTTGAATCCTGCATCTTTGATGATGGCCATGGTTAGACACCCACTCCTACATCCCATAGGAGATACCTTGGGACAATTGGGTGGCTAATGAAAACAAGATGAGGGGATGTGGTTTCAATTTCACTGTCTAGGTATGTAATCCCTAGCCCTTGTGACTTAACTACAAGTTTGTAAAAAATTTGTAGCTTGGATGTTCATGATTTTAAATTAATATGTTATGTAGGTGGGCCAAAGCCATGCAATTGTCCACAAGATGTATGGCTAGTGTTGTGTGATTATTAGGCAAGAAATAACTTTACCAACAAGCAGTTACACCTAAGCATTGCTCGAGTCTACATGAAAAATGTATCAAAGGTAGGTCATGGAAGGCTTGTGCAGCAAGAAGCACGCATTGTAAGTGCGGACATTTTTGGGCCTTTCCACACATTAGTTCCAATAGCTACTTGTTTTTTAATAGGTTAATCAAATGTGTACCCTAATGTTTGCATGGACTTGTTTGTGTAGATGCGTGTACATGGTCGACAACCATCTTTGGAAGAAATGCAAAGTGTGAGTACCAACCTCCCACCATGCAGCACATTATCTCAAGTGAGTTACTAAGAACCTTAAAAGGTTTTTTACAATTTGTAACAATCTAGATGGGTATGATGCCACGACCCGTAGACTAAAGTAGTTTAATGTGTAAGTGGTTGTGTTTTTAGGGTTTGTTGGAATGTTGAAATTATTATAGGTATCGTTGGTGTGGTGAATATAGGATGTCAACAAGGGACTATTTGTGGATCTTGCCAAGAAGGTTGATGGGATTGTGACCTAGGAAACATGGGTGGATCAAAAGCAAGACGATTATGCTACCTCAATTGGACAATTGTAGTCCTTTTTGGATATAGTGATTAATATGACCAAACATTTGGCTAAAAAAATAGTGTAATGTATCTCAGTTGTAAGGGGTGTTAACACTACCAAAAATGAAGTGGCAAAAGGCAAACATTTGGAAGATGTTGTAAGATCTGTAGACAAAACTAATGGCAAGGTGGATATGGGGTTGAAGGAAAGGGTAAAATTGTCAAACCTAACAACATGTGCTCACATTGGCAGTCTAAGCAATAAAAGGGATCAAGTTGAAGGTGTGGAAATGGAGGAATGATGTCTATTTGTATTGTTGGTGTCTCATGTGCCATAAACACTGGAGTTGTGAGGACAACATTAGGAGCCAGTGAAACACCACAACATGCAAATATGAATATAATGGCCATTTTGACAACTAAATGAAAGTGCACATGAAGTTTTACCACTTTTTGGATGGTAGCAATGACAACTAGCATCAATGAATTATAATGACATTAGTGATTATAAAAAAAGATATGGTATTTATTTGTATCTTGATGTTTTGGGCACTTGAATATGTAAGGCATTATAATTGTGGGTGGCTTCAAGTTGACCAGACAAGTTGGTGGTGGGCATAGCTTGCCAAAACCAATAGAAATTTAAATAACTGGTTGACGATGGGATTCCAAATTTGATGAATTGATGTCATAAAATTTTGACAAGAGGATTGTACCACGAAAGAGGTGCGAGAATTTACTGCACGGGCGAGGTCTCTGGTTCAAGTCCAGGATAGCCCAACTGCGCCGAGGGAAATCACAAAAAAAACATCTGATTTGTTCATGCATGCTTCACTCGGCTTGGGTATAGGGGATATAGCTCAGTTGGTAGAGCTCCGCCCTGAGGATTGCCTCCCCATAGTTGAGTTTGATTCTCGAAGAAGACTCAAACCTCCACGCTTTGTAGCACAAGATTTTGAGTCTCGCAAAAAAAAAGGGAAGAGGTGCTTCTGTTTTACCGAGAATGTCTATGGTTCGACCAGAAAAACAAATTTTGATTGAACATGTATTTGCTCTACACAAGCAATCATATCTCCTACTTCAGTGTGATCGTTTGTAATTAATATTTCATCACTCCCAATTATATGCATTTAGAATGTGGATTTAGAGGTGGTAGATATGTGCCACACTGAAGAATTGGTTTATTATTTGCAGCTTCATATTAGCTTTGAAGTCATCATGAAGGACCTAATTGCTAAACGGAAGGTTGCAACTATTGTTGTGTTTGGGCTAATGACAACAAGTTATGTGGGAAGGAAATTGAAATTGGCTATGTGGTTGTAATGCAAGAGGTGTTTGAACCTAAAATTATTGTACCATATGTTAAAGTGACAACAAACAGTGGTATTGGATGAAAAAAATGGATGATTTTTTTTTATGAACCATGGATGAACATCCAAATGAAGCTTAGATGGAACCTTAATTGATACAAAATTTGGGCCTAATATTATGATGACGCATGTCAATTGATTAAGAGTTGGATTATTATCCATGTGGTAGCTTGTGGACAATTTAATGTTTGTATATCATATAATCATAAAACATTTGACAAGTACATGTTATATGTAGGGGAAAAAAGGATGCCAAATTAATTAATTAATTATTTCAATCGAACGGATTAGAATTCAAGATCAATGAACCCTAGATGGAAAATATAACTATATGTTGTATATGACTAAAACAAATAAACGACAGGTGGTGAAAACGATGTGTCCGATTCAACTACATCTTGTAGTCATATGTGGTTTGTATGACTAGGACACTTGTCATGGATCTAGTCATATATGCCACCTTTTGGTGTTGTGAAAACATTAACCATATAATGCAAAATCTTTTAATTGGGTCATAAATCTTTTGTTGACTTGTAAAAAATTATTATAAAATTATTACATTTGAATAGTCAATATATTAATGTCATGTCATATAATTGATTGGTTAATCCATTGATTTTAAAAACTTCACAAAAAAATTGGCAATGGACCATTTTAACATAGATTCATCCCAAGATTTAGTTATTGTGGGTTCATGAAAGACATTGTTAAGGCCATTTGGTGAAGTTTTGGTTTTGTGAATTTAAATGAAATTAGTGTGAACCCGGTGCATAATGCACCCGTGCCCACACCTCCCCCCCCCCCCCCCCCCCCCTCC
>Ga0116231_10010475_pt1 | contig 14911 bp, 14 predicted proteins | sample S1TSphgellanicum_2_FD_89695 | JGI IMG/M metagenome (GOLD analysis project Ga0116231, IMG submission 89695) | Host-associated microbial communities from peat moss isolated from Minnesota, USA - S1T2_Fd - Sphagnum magellanicum MG | ecosystem: Host-associated > Plants > Peat moss > Unclassified...
ATCACAAATGAGAAAACATAATTAAAAACCATCATATTTATGTACTTGGTTGTTGTGTACTATGACATCCATGTCTATAACAATTGATGTTCACAATTACACACAAAACAATAAAAGCCCTCCGAATGGCACAACATATATAATTAAAATGCTACTCATTACAACACAATTAAAAATCCAAGTGCACCAAAATGCTTGCAAAAACACAGACTTGCATAAGACTTGAAAATCAAGCACAACAAAACCATAAGAGAGTGGTGTAATTTCAAATCCAAAAAACTAAATTGAAACACCCCACTTATGGGCTTATTTATTCTAAACATCCAAATGTTAAGAATACATTCACATTGAAACTAATTCCAAATTAACTTATTACAATGTATTCACGTAACTAGGACAAACTCACCTAAACACAATAAAACTCTTAACATGATTTTCAATGTATACCCATAGATATAAAAGCTTGTTAAACATTTGTATTTCATATCTAATTGAAGGTTTTTTTTTTTTCTTCCAATTTTGTGAAATAGGTGGTGTCCTAATCATACATAAGAAGACTTAGCCAAATTTGGGTACATGCAAAAAAGGAAAGTTTAAAAAAAAAAATACTCCCTAAGTTTAGCTACTTAATCAAACCTATAGTTTAAATATGACAAATTCAAACATTTTTTCTTCAAAATATGACAAACTTGGGGCCACTTTTATCCCAAGAAAGCCTTTTAATGAGTCACACGACCTTTTCTTTTGTCACCATGGTGTGAAATTTTTCCAAAAAAAGAAACATCAATATACTTATAGCCCAATTTGGTGGATCTTCCAAAGGAAATATTATATATGTATAAACAAATTCCTATGTATGATCACTACTTTTGCTCCATAAAAAATATTTATTTGTAGTGAAAGTGTAATTTTGTACAAATGATATTGTAGTGTAATGAGATCAATATGGTTGTAAATACATATTCCATGAGCTTAAATAAAGACTTGCATTGCTTGATCTATACAACTATAGGCCCAATTTATAACAATGTTTGTTTAACATTTTCCTTAGTTTTAATTTGATTTTCATTTTAATTTTTTTGTTGTTGTGCTTGTTTGTCAAGCATTTATTGTTATCACTAATTTTGTTGTCTTTGGGTTATGAGTTCAAAGCCAATGAAATAAAACACAAAAATGTAATTTTAGGGATATTTAAATATATTTCCAATATATATATATATATTTCCAAGATGTCAATAACAAAACCCCTTAAAAATGCTAGTACCCATAAAAAGATTAATATTTATGAAGACATAATTGGCTTCTTCTTGGGGGTAATTACTAATTACTTTTACTATAGATTGTGACGTATGATAAATTATATTGAAAATACCCATGATAGTTCCAACAAAAAGAATGATAACAACAATCTTCTGTCCCAAATTGATGAAAATATTAAAGACTTAGCAATTCCCTTTGATCTAATCTCCCCTCTCTAGCTTGTCAAAGATTTCTTAGCAAAATGTCATAAGGAGCAAATGATACAAATGAGTTTGATGACTGAAAAAAACAGAGCAAACAAACCCAAACAATATTTTGATGACAATTAGCTAAAGTATGTTGATTGCAAAAAGGATGCATGAAATTGCTAATATCAACCTTGTAAAAGAGGGCTTGTCATGAGAAATACATCAAAAAATCAAAACGATGGTGATGGCTAATTATAATGATACATAGTTAAGAGATAAATGAACATTTCCCATTTGCAACTTTGAAATGATGCATGAACACAAAATTTCATAGTTAGTGAAAGGTAGGTAGGACATGTCATATTTCTTTTTTTGCACTTATGGTAGTACATGTGTTAACAAGATTGGCAAGAGGGCAAGATTCTCTTATAGTCAACCAAATCAATGTCCCTTCAATTTAAACTCACAAATGTGAACAACTAAATTGCATTCCATAAACTCAACATGTCATAGATGAAGTTTGAGAATTGACATTTTCAAATTACTTTTAGATGCCACTTTTAAATTTAAGTACAATGATCCTTGATTGTGTTGCTTCATAACTTCAACCGATGTAATTCCAAATGTGCTTGTAAATTGATTTCCCGACTCTTGATGCGCTATGGGTTGAAGAATGTTGAACATTGGAAATTATAAAATGACTGCAACCTTTAATGGAATAATGGAGTCCACTCCTTATGATAACACATTTGCCACTTTTTGTGAATGTTTCGTGAACCATGTTGAAGGGCCATCAACAACTACCTCCCATTCACCAAATTATAAAATCTTCCCATGATATTCCAACCCACCACAATCATTTAATTTGTGATTGATTGTTCTTATGCCCTTTTTGATATTTTTCATTAGAGCCTCTATTTGGGATCTAATGAAAATCTATAAAATGATTCCTTTTTCATAATTCACAAGTATATTTAGGGTGAAAGCAAATTATAATGATCAAAAAATGTTGTCGCAAATATTCTTTTTCAAAATTGTGCAACTTTCAACTTCCACCAAGCCAATATTAAAAGATGTTTTCATAATTTATATTCAAAATAAGGTAGTTCAATTGCCAAATAATGCAATTGTTAAAAAAAAACTATATTTTTTGATTGATATCAAATGATTAAAAAACATATTTATGAAAAATTAATACATGTATCAATATACTGTAAAATGCAAATATGCTTTAAAAATGATTCAAATAATTACAAAACTTGATGAAGTACTTAGTCATATATTGAATATGAGTTGATTATACCATTTCAATTCCATATGAAAAGTTTCACTCTTGTGATTTCACAAAAAAATCTAATTAAAATATTTCATTAAACAAACATAAGTTTGTTGAAAAAAAAAAGTTTGTTAAAAAATTAAGGTCATTTGAAAAATAACAATAATTATGTTGCAAAGCTTTGTGTTAAAATCATATTATATGTTTATCAAAATGCTAGATGAAACTAAAAAAAATTGTCCCCAAAATAATACAAAATGTGTTTTCTTGTCTGAAATGGCCTCCATAGTTTCGCTTTCACCTTTCACCTTCTTTAATACTCTCAATTGAGAGCTCAACCTCTCTCCTTGAGCAAGTACAATAGCTCTCATCCTTGCCATCTCCTCTATCAAATTCGCCATTTCTTCTCTCAAACTTGCCACATTGGCCTTCTTCACCTTAGGCTCCAACATCAAACGATTGTTCTTTCGCACTATAACGACCTCTTAGATCCCAATCTCCTCACCAATGACTTGTATAATAACCTCACCATAAGCCCTTCCTCTCCTCAAGGAGATGATAGATAGTGCTCTTCCCAATTGTTCTCTCTCTCCACCATCATCTTTGGGCAACTTACACACCTAGTGGGTCGGGCTCTTGCTTGGGCCTTGATGGTCCAAACCTCGGGTTCCTTCTTCCCCTTTTGCTTCTTTCACTGGTGGTGTTGTATGTTGGAGTAGTGATGACATCTTCCAAACATGCAGAAGAGAAAAATCAGCCACTCTTGACTTTTTTGTGTTTCTGATTGGTTACTGAAGGCAAGAAAAAAATCCTTACTAGAAAACAAGCAATAACTCATAACTAGAAAAAAACGGAAGTGGAAAACACAAAATGTGAATCAAAATGGAGAGCACTGTAGATGACTCTAGCAACCATAACCCTGTAGCAGCAAACAGCAGATTGTCCAACACCATTGAATTCAGCAATCATCATACTACATGGTAAGATTAAACCTGACACAAAACCGATTCTTCTTCTTCTTCTTCTTTCAGAGACAAATCAGATTCATAACCCCAAACTGCAAAGAAAATGGCAAACCCAAACAACCACAACCCTTCAGCAGCAGTAGCATATTCTGTTGCAGATCAGGAGTTGAAACATCCAAAATCTGGTTACATGTACATGCACACAGACAATCGGTGATAAAGCAAACTAAGCGTACTTAGCACTCCATTGAATGCATGTAAAGTGCTCAAACAAGTAGTTCAGGATTGGGTACAGTGATCCTTCTTTCAACAAATAATTTGATGGAGCAACTGCATTCATCTATGGAGTTCAGAGGCAAAGAAGAGAGAGAGAGAGAGAGAGGATACAACACACACCACATAAAATTAGTATGCTTAATAAGAAGCATGCATGGATCAGAAAGTTTGAGAAAGACCATTGACTGTAAGTGCACCAAGCAAACAACGCATTAAAGGACTTGCAAAGAGGTGTTCATGGATGTGCAGTCAATCTGAAGCACAGCCATGAATTTGCATGACAAGTGACAGGAATATGTTTGTAAGAATTGAGAACTTGTGAAATGAACTGATAATATGTAGAGAAATTTCAAATCATGCATTAACATGCTATTACCACTGCAGGACAACAACAAGAAAGAACTCCTAACTAGAAAACAGAATTGGAAAACAAAATGCGAATCAAAATAGAGAGCAGTGTAGAGGTAGCACAAGTCTCTTGAAGATTTAGGTTACCATCAGCAACAATGTATGTGGCACTGGCTAGTTGCCACATATCCAGAAAATTGCAGAGAAATCTCCACAATAACAATATGAAGATAGCATGACAATGGGTGCAGTTATAACCTCAAAATCTGCAGCAAGCACAACAGTGGAGCAGGCAATTTGTTATCATGATGACTGGTTGCGAAAGAGATGCTTTAATTGCTGGGTCTGCTGTTGCAGATTTGGCTGGGACTTTCATGGTTACAGGGATTTGAGGTGTCACAGGACATGCAGTGCTGCTGCACATTACCAATGCAGCTTTGAAGGCTGCACTATCATCTGATCATGTCAAAGCTGCTTTTGATCCACCTCAGGGAGTCAAAGTCAGGGCCATCACAGAACGTGTACAACTCCTGTGATGTTACAGCCTGAGTGCAATAGAACACAGTAGCGACAATGGGTGGGATGCATAGATGAAAATGGAATGAGTACGGGTGCATTGCTTTTCAATGTTGAACTTCCTCATGGTGATCTTGTTTCTGGCTGGAATTCTGTTTGTGGTTCTTTTGAGAACAGTGTGCGGTGATTTATGACAATGTGTGAAGAGCTTAACAAGGAAGTGATAGCTCCATTGACAGAGAGGAGCTCTTGGGTGGGAGTTGATAGTTGGTGATGTGTTTCACACCCAGATTTCTGAAGCATTTTGTGCTACAATTACAGGTATGGCAGTTGTAGCAATTGGATTCATGTTCCCACTGTCCAGTGGATGCTCCTCACAGGCATGGGTGTTGCTACACCTATTCTGGAAAAAAATTGTGGCCAGTTACATGGCTTCAAGTATGTGAAGAATAATCTCAGGAGACTCCAAAGGTTGGATATCAGTTTCATGATGAGTGGCTTCTTTCTTTCCTGGAATTGCCTTTTTACAAGTCACAGTGCTGAATTTCATCCTCTGTGGAAGTGACAGTACTGGCACCAGGCGCCATCTCTCTTTTCTTCTTCACCTTGTGGTTTGGAATTTTGGTGCCATTGACATTGCTGGGAGGATATCACCCTGGGGACACAGGTGGAAGGAGCCAATCACATTTCCATTGAGAAACCCAACTAGATCCTTTAAGAAAGTCCCTTCTCAAAACTACCCATCATGGCTGCTGGTTTTGGGAGCAGAGGGGACACTCCTGCCTCCTACAGGGACACTCTTCACATCGAGCTCATTTTCCATCCCATCTAGCATCTGCCTGGGTCAGCTGTAGTTTGAATTTGGAAATGTGTTTGATACCAGTGCAACAGGGTGATTGATTGTTTATGTGAACTTACGTTGCAGTTGTGTGTGTCAGACTTCCATTGCAGTTGTTTGTGGAGGATGACCATTGCTGGTGCTGGAAATCCATCTTTGCATCTTGCTCTGTCACATTATATGTCTTGTAGTATTCCATACATTACTCAGTGGGTTGATTTGCACCACTTCCGTGCATAGTGTCGGCAATGCTGTTGTACACAAAGGGTATTCAGTAGTGCTCATGGTTATTGTGAACCATGTTTGCAAAGGGAGGGTATAGTAGGGTTCTTGACATCTTCTTCTTACTTTGTGCATTACATCAGGCGAGTACCAAATGGCAACAATCATCAACAGACAGTGGGCAGGCACACAGCACTTGATCAAAAGCCTAGGGTATCACTAAAACACCTGAAGCACACTGCACGAAGATGACCCAATGCAACAACCTAATGAGCCAGCAAGTTCAAGTATTATCTTTGAGAAATTCAGGTAGTTTCAGAACTCCTGCAAAGGGTCTTTCTGCTCATCCTTTCTGATCAGGAGGTGTCTTGTGTGAATTACGACAACTGATCACAAGATATTTGGAAAGTCTCACATTTTGTTTGTTTTGTAAGACAGGTAGGGAGGAGGCTTATGGAGCTCTTCAAAATGAAGGCTGAGTATGTTGCACACTGTCTTGCAACAGTTGACTGTCACTACATTCATTATTGACAAAACCTTCAAGAGCCCAAATATGAGCAACCTGAACTTCAACCCAGAAATTCAGGAAAGGTCATTGCCACATCATCTACCACATAGCAGAGATGTGAGATATTCTTGCAAGAGTTTCAGTTTGATACAGAAGATCATATGCTTTGAATACTGGTATTACCCACTGAAAGCTCTTTGTATGGGCATGAAATCAATAGAATGAATACCCACAAGGCTCTGTACTGGAGGGTGCATTTTGGCAGCTGCCCTTTGAGTCTACAATTTGGGAATGTGTGGCTCTATGTAAATCTTTATGGCCAAAACCTCTCAAAGTGGAATCTGAGCTCTGAGGATACAGTACTAGGTTGAGAGAGGGGACATGATATGTTATTGCGGTTGCTGCATGTGTCAATGTAATAAGACTGAAATTTAGACTGTCAGTTTGTGTGATCATTAAGCATCTGTACAAGGAGAGGATGGCTACAGAAGCGATAGAGGGTATAGCCACTGAAGAGATGTCAGAATCAGCTATCTGTGGTGGGCAAGTGTGGCAGCAACTACCAATCATTATCCTAAACCTACAGTACCCATCATCAGAGTATCCACATCTACCAGTCACCGAGATCTGGAGCACTTGGGCAGCCCAGGATCACCCCTCCAGAGTCAAATAAGTCACAGAAGGCAACTCCACAAGAAAGAGGCAGAGTGTTAGTCAAATTTGAAACTGTAGGATGTTGAAGGTGGGAGCAGTACTGTCAAGGAGTTAACACGTGCATCTGATACTAGCAGACATGTGATGAGAACTGGAGAATCTCACCCAGTTGCAGGGAAAGGGCATGAGTGTGTGAAGAATCCTGTTCTGGAAAGAAACTCGCATCTCATAGCTTCACCTGCAACGTGTAGGGTAAGTTCAGCAAGCACTGTCAAAAGTCTGTGGAGTTGACACAATACAGACAGATGATGGAGATGTTTTCACTGGAGAACTGATCAGAAGATGAGCAAGTACTGAATGAATGCATCTACCAGAGATCTTTACGAGAAGAAAATGAGGTTACCCCAGGTGTTGTAGAACTGCAGCACACTTCACAAATGGGTAGGCCAACTTGAGCAAGTAGTTGCTGTAGAGCTGAATAATCAAGATGGTATCAGCATGGAATCTAGTACACCCAACGATGAGAAAGTACTGGGTTCATGTACCATGTTGACCAATAGAAGGCATGGTGACCGATCCAGATGAAATGCAAACACAAGCCACTTCAAAGGCTTATGAGCAGGTGAAGATTGAGGAAGAGAAACCAGATTTTGTTAATTGTTCTGTTTGAGCAGACAAGTGTGAGCATGCAGAATCTTTTGCCAGTTGTGGGAAGACAGCATTGGAGGACACAGCTATTTCTGCCAGGGATCTCGACAAAATTCAAGAAGGAAAGAGCAAAAGGTGCCAGCATTCAGGGTTTCGGTTGAGGCCAGTGTCCTGGCTGCAGAAAGCAAACCTGAAGTCGAGGATCTTGAGTCATTTTGAGTCATTGAGTGTAATTAGCTAGTCCAAGAAAGATTCACTATGGAGATTAGTGGCTTTTAGAACCAGGAATTCAATAGTTTGTGGATGCAAAGATGGCCTCTCAGAGCAAATTTGCTTATAATTTGGACAAACCAAATATTCTACATTTGTCTTGCCATTGGCTTTCCCCTTGCTTCGGGAAATGTGACAGAAACTTAGGATGCGGATTTTAGATGATGGCGTGCCAAGATTTCAGGTGGATTCTGATACACTTAAACCGCACCCACTATTGCTTTTGATAAACCTAGAGGATTCATTCTTGATATGCTGAATCCATGGATGCAGCTGTGCAAGGTTTATGTATCAAACTTGAGTAGCATGTGGGAAGAGCATAAATCTATAAGCTGTTGTTTCTTAAGAGGCAAAGTAATGCCCGCTCTCTGTGCAACATATTGCTGGATGCAGAGCTTGGGCAGGACTACTGGGGATTTCTTATTCGAATGAGCTAGCTTGAACCTCTTTTCTTAATTCATTCTTTTCCATAGTTGCTACAAGTCTAATACTCTTTTTAGTGAATCCCCTACTCCACCTCCTTAATTATACCCTTTTAATCTAAAGACACAATTCTTAATTGTAACTCATCACTACGTTCCTACTCGAATGTCCAACTTTACTCATTCTCTCAACAATCTTTCTTCGTTCAAAGAATGTGTTGCATCCATAATAACAACTGCATATACCCATAATAGGACATGTGACAAGCTTATCAAACTTGATAGAAGCAATCTTTGGGTCACCCGTAGAGATCTCAAAGTAAATATTTTGCAACAAATGTTCCTTCCATTATCTAATCATCTGAAAATTGATTCGTACATGTGAAAGCTTCCAATAAGCATAAGAAAGAGGTCTAGAGAAAGTTGTAAATGTTGTAACTACAACAAAATCCAAGTACCGAAAATTGTGAGCTTGTTAATATATCATCCCAAGTTGTGTGTGTTTTTTTTCCCCCTTTGGTCTTTGTCCTAGAAACATATTAGATAAATAAAGAAACATCCAAAATCCCTAGTAGTCCTATTCCAAATGCTTCACACCAATGTAGTTGTAGTCAAAATTGTAGATGTCTTTGTAATTAACACATAAAGTCGTTAGTACATTAGGAGGTACTTTGCAAAATGAACTACATCACATGTACATGTAGAGGTATATATCGATAGTACCATGGAATGTTGTCAAGGTGTGATGAACATCTCGAGTGAAGAATATAATAAGGTTCCATGAGATTTTTAGATTTCTATCTCTATGGAATTGATGCATTGTGATACACTTGGATATATTTTCTTTCTCCCACAAATGAGTAACTCAATTCTTGTCAAATTGTCTTTTATATAATTTAACTAGATGAATTAATTTGTTTTGTTTGACCTATGCCTTCAAGTACAACCATACAAGTGCCATGTTTGAGAAACCATGATTTCACACGATTTCTTCAAATACGACGATTTGAAAAATAAATTCACAATCCAATAAAGGGTAGAGCCTTTACTTGGTGAGTTGTAGGGTCCACTAGTAGTCTTGTCCTACCAAAGTAGATTTTGGTTTGAAATCTACTTTAGATGGGATGGAAAAGTGTCTTTTTGAATGTATGTCTTTTGAATTAAAAAAAATTAAAAAAATTCATAGTCACCAATGATGGAAGTGATGAGCATATTTTCAATACCTTGAGACCACCGATTTGCATCCTATATCTTTTCAATTAAATCTAAATCCTATTGAATTTCGAGTTAAATTAAATCTATTTGAATGCCCTTTAGAAACTTCAATTCAATATGAACTCAATTTAGATTTGAATTTGATTCAACAAAAATTTGAATTCAATTCTAGTTTTCAATCTTATTCAATATTTTCATTCAAATGGAATTCAATTTCCACATAATCAACTAGTTTTTTTTCACCATTTCATTGTCACTGGTAGTAGTGTGTATTAATTAACTTGGAAAATTTCATTTCGAGAATTAAAATATTCCCAAAAAAAAATTTCATTTCCCTTCACAAAAAAAAAAAATTCTTTGAGAAAAATATTTAAAAAAATAATTCAGCATCTCTAAAATTAATATGATTTGTGCGAAATCCACCAAAATGATACAATATTACACATAACTGGTTTTGGTGGTCTATTCATGCACTTTTCTACGCTTTTTCATATGTGGGAGAGATAGCTCTCTATTGGCTCAACTTTTCATGTTGTCGGTGTCCATTTTAACATGAATTGACAATAGAGAACACAGTCACAATGGGAAGCAACAACGAGAAAACCAGTTATTCTTTGGAATAGGCCCTGGAAGATCCTCTTATCACCTAATGGAAATGTTGGCTCACAATTGCTTGCCCATTCCATAGTACATTAAAGGGTGCATCCCAAAAAAAACCAAGGAAATGCAACTAGATCAAATGTTGATATGTTAAACCCAAAACCTTAAACCCTAAACCCTACATGACTAGAAATGGACAATGTTTTCATTGTTGGAATGCACTTCATAACAGGCAATGAAAGACCATGAGCCCAATAAAGTGTGATTGATTGTCAAATTCTCTTTCTATGAATCTAATTTGTCCCATAGAGGGGCCATGTATGGGCAGATTCATTCTGCCACGTAAGCATGCCCTGCACAAGCCCGTTAGGGTGAGCCTCGGGTGTGTGTATTTTGCATCTGGCAGAATCCACTGCATACGGCAAGCTCTTTGGCCTTAATAGGTGTGGTGTCCTTTGTAGAAGGGGGACTATGCTCATGTAAGCTTTTGTAGAGAGCTTAGTCTCAAACTGCTCAAATCTTAATTAATATTTTTGTGCCAAAGTCTTTTGTGTCCATCCTGGACTTATAATTTGAGGCCAAGTTCCACCCAAGATGCGTTGATGATGCATTGACATACTCACTTCAGCTTTTGTCTTCGACATCAAACTCTTTGATGTGTCATGTCTATCACAAGCTCTCTTTACTTTACACGTGATTTCCCTGTCTATGTCTCATGAAGAAGCATCACTAGCATTGAAAAGTAAGATCATTGGTTTGTTTCTAGCAATTGCTTTGTGATGTATTGATGAACCTCTATCAGATTTCCTTTCAGTACAAAAACTGTGTAAACAGTATTTACAGTGTGTTTTTACACCTCTTGAGTCTTTACACTACTTCATTGAAAATGTAGTCAGCGTGAAATGTAGTAGTCAGATGGAAATTTTGCCTTCTACTACCCCTTGACAAAACTCCAGTCTGGGGACTCGTCACTGTAACCAGTGGTGGTGGGTATGCACATATCAACATACCAGTCTGGTGCAGGTATTGGGGATTCTCTTTTCAAGTTTTACTCCGGTAATGCCACGCACCCATCAGAATCACCTTCATCCCAAGTTGTCTGCAATAATTGGGCAACAATGAGGTCAAGATTCTTCTGAACCACAAGGTCAAAAATCCTTTCCACACGATTTTCACACATGGAGGGATTAAATGAAGTCAACAAAGAGCAATTGAAAGCTCTGAGAATGTGCGCTTCAATTAGTCACAACTACAGATGATGCCAATAGGGCAATCTAATAAGCATGTAATCTCCCATGTCACAAAGCAGATTGCAAGCCACCCATAAAAGCCACATAATCTCATATATTTCTCACAGATTCAAACACGTTGTATATTGCAACATCAGAGACGTGACAATTCCATTCTCACAAATGACTACCACTTTTAGATTTCATTTTGTTCATTCTTGTCTAGCTTCATGGATGTTCCAATACTTTGTGAATGGGCAATTGTCCCCTTTTCACAAAATTCTTAATTGTTTGCCAGAAAGATGTTTTGTGCAAAGTATTTTAACATGTGAGAATTTTGACACAAAGGATTACATACAATAATACAAGGGTCAAGCACATCAACATTTGCAAATCTAGATATGTATTTTAGACGGGGCTATATGTAGAATGCAACTGTAGTCCAAATTGCAGAAGTGCAAGGTATAAACAAAACAAGTTGGACTGCAATGAAATGGGTAATAAGGATAGATAAAAAATTTGGATGTATAAATAAATTCCCCCCATAACTGCAAGCACTTGTTCGGAAGTTCATAATTTTTGGGTCAAGATGAAAAAGTTGGTAAAGAAGAAAGCATTAAGGTCTGCTTGGGAAAAATGCAGTCAAATTGTTAGCCAAAACGAGAGTTCAACAACAGGTTGAAGGTGCTTGTGACAAACTGTTTTTATTTCATATGGTTCATAGGTATGTGTGCTGGGATTTGCAAGTGGGTCAGTTGTGAGTTTTGAAAAGAACAAAAGATGAATGCAACCGCATGCTACTAATTGAGTGAGATAAAAGAGAGGGAGAGAACAATTGTTTAGTGATGAAATGATCTTTTTGAAGATGTCAGTGTAAAGTAGTTTTAATTGTTTTAAAGGTTACATATTGATGCATTCACTGAATTCCACTTGTTGGGATTTTTGACACCACTGTTGTGTAACCAGACTATATCAGAGAGCAGCCATTTTCCAGCCCCCATATAAATTTATTCTTCATGCTTTGAACAGGTACTGGCATCTTCTACCTACCCAATGTGCATCAAATTACAGAATCTCACAGATTTGCAAGGGAGCTCAAACAATAGTGAAATTTGATACTCTAAAACAAACCATGCAATATGAAGTTCTGGCACCAGATGTTCCATCACATGCTCCCCAGATCTGAAGGTCCCTCTTTAACAACTCAGATTTGGATGGATCGGATATCTTCACTTGCAATTCTCACAAACTGATATAAGACAGTGAAATCAATTGATTAGGCACAACACAGTCAACCCTGGTAAATCAATCCTAAACTTCCCCATCCCCTCAAAACTCTCTCCTCAAACTGCAGGACTAGAAAATTGCCTTCCTTGAAGCAATTTTAATGAAATGCTGAACCATCTTGTGCACACACCCATTCTAAATGTGATATTTCAAGGCCACCATGATGGCGTGAGTTCTAGTGATGAAAAGGGAGGGACTAGCAAAGCTTTAGCTCAACCTACTCTTCTGCATTTTCAAAAAAACATGACAGGGGTAATGGCCCCTTCTTTTCACCTTCACTGTCACTTGCACTATTTGATGTGCTTTCAGAATGTTTTCTTCTTGTTTGTAGCTTCTCCTTCCTCTCTCGCTTATCCCTTTTTGACTTGCGCCGATCACGGTCTTTCCGCCGTTCATCATCACTACTTGAGCTCTCTACATCTGATTCTGAATCACTTCTGACACGGCGTTTCTTCGAAGATTTCTGCCAAAACCATTGATCACAAAAACAGACATACTATTTCTGCAAAGACTTGGCCCCTCATAGAAGAATTTGACACCACAGGAAAAAGAAGGCTATTGTACTGATATTCAGCTTTGGTTTTCCTGATTTGAATTGGAAACAAAGCCTGGTCTTACTATTACCAGATCTTGTTTACCACTACTCTGAGCATGGTAACGAAATGGCAGTAACATGTGACTATATTTTTGTAGAAGAAGAGAAAGAGATCAAGAAAAAGTAATGGCTGTTACTCCAACTAGATTTGCAGCAGCAGAACTAAAAAACGGAATTCCACTTCTTTAAAGTCCAATTGTTAGTTCTTGAGTAGAGTCCTAATAGGATCATTGGGCTAAGGTGAAGCTTGATACCCACATACCTTTCTCTTCTTGCTTGTCCTCGATTTCTCCTTGTCCTTTTCTTTGTCCCTCTCCTTGTCCTTCTTCCCTGCAAACATCACACCAATAGCAACCATTATAAACAGGAAACTGGGACACCAAAAACTCTTTGAAAACAAAGAAGTGTTTACACTCTGTTCTAGACAAATGTAAACTACAAACAAATAGCACCTCCCAGCAACTACAAGGTAATGGAGAAGAATTGAATGGTACCAATTGTGCTTCAAAACTCTGAAGTAAATGGGCTGCATGTGCATGGAGGACCAAGTGAAAATGCAATATATAGTTGGCCACAGAGACAATTTGTTTGGAAGATATCTACGACATTACAGAAACTCCACAGCAACAACATTGCAGGCAAAGCAATAATACATCTTATGAATGATACTGAAATGCAAAATTGCAACAGAATCCATTTCCAAGAACAGTTTTGAAAAAGAGGACATTGAGACAGAAAGCACAGTCCTTTTGCAGGCTAGGCAACTGACACGAATCCTCTTTCCATTTACAAAACCACTATCATTGAGAAATGTGGCCCTGATGAAACACAGAAAAGCCTGTGAAAGATGCTCCAAAACAGAAGGCTGGAAAATACCCTTTTTCAACTTCTCCCTCTTGTCAGCATGATTGGACCCCCGAGCCAGCTTGTTTGCTCGCTCTGCATCAAGTTGTGCTCGGTATTCCCGCATCAAACGGGCCTCAACATCTTCAAGCTCTCCCTGCCGTTTCGCCTCATCCTAGGTATGGGAGTTGCACATCCATAACAAAATTATCCATGGATGCTAGATCATCTGCCTCTGGTTAGATTTGGTGAAGATGTTGTCTTTGTAAAACATATGCAAGACCTAATAACCAAAGCCTGCTTGCAGTTGATGTGATTTAGGGCTTTGTCATTGACCAGGAAATCCATACCTTCTGCTTTTGCTTCCATTCTTCCCATGTGACTGTGTGCGATGTTTGAAGGCTGGCGAGGCGTGCTGCATGCCACTCTGGTGAATGGAATGATCCGTCCATCTGCGTCTCCCTTTGTCAGTAGCTCTTCCTGCACTCCTCCCAAGGGAAAAACTCTCCATCTCCAAACCCTAGCCTGACCAAACTCTTCACTCTTCCCTCTACAAAATATGCAAATAAAAATCCAAATGGAAGAGATACTTGCCATCTCCTTCCTTCTCTATACATCTACAAGGATTTCATCTCACAGGAACCACCAAATTTTTGATTTAAAAAAAAAAAAAAAAAAAAAAACCCACAAAGCAAAGAGAGACAAAAACCACCCCCCAACCCCACCCTCATCTCCTCCCCCCCCCCCCCAC
>Ga0116231_10010477_pt1 | contig 14906 bp, 12 predicted proteins | sample S1TSphgellanicum_2_FD_89695 | JGI IMG/M metagenome (GOLD analysis project Ga0116231, IMG submission 89695) | Host-associated microbial communities from peat moss isolated from Minnesota, USA - S1T2_Fd - Sphagnum magellanicum MG | ecosystem: Host-associated > Plants > Peat moss > Unclassified...
TAGGGAAAAAAGAACAAGAAAGGGGAGCCCTGTTCAAAAAGGTGCTGTCCATAAACCAACATGTAAAATGCTCCACCCTCTCTTCACAGGGTTGGAAACCCTTCCCCCCCCCCCCTTTCTCTCATCTGCCAGTGGAGAAAGTTAAGAGATGAAAACTTCACCTTTTAAGACAGGAAGAAAATGACGAACATAGTGACCCTCTGGATCATACTTCTTCCCAAATGTGGTTGGGGAGTAAATTCTATGGTACTGCAAAAGACATCCACAAAGTCGTACATTTCTCAGAAGCACACAAAACAGAAATCCTTGGGTTTCTACATTCATGAAGAAATTGGAGCTAACATCAGAAGACCCTTATATCAGAGCCTTGGGTTAACCCAAAATCCTTGGGTTACTACATTCATGAAGAAATCAGAGGTAACATCAGAAGAGACTTACATCAGAGATTGCTCTAGAAAACATCATCACTGGAAGGCAAATGCATCAAAGTGCAAGTAGGTAGTTACAAGGGTTCATGTTGTCTGTCAGTCACCTGTGAGAAAAATGCGGATGCTGAGAGCCATAACCAATTTCCATTGTTGATTGCCCAGTCGGAATCAATGAGCAATCTATCAAAAACATCACGACCTTTTTCCCAATACACAAACTGTTGGATTGCAACAACAAAGAAACATCATCAAATCTTTTGGTTCACCTCCACAATATGACTCTTTTTGCTTCAACTGAAATTGACCAAATTTTTGCAGTCTTGATTAGAGCTTGACTGGAGCTTTGGGTGTCTGGAAAAAACCTTCATGAGTCCAAATAGATGCATAGTTTACTGTCTCCATGTCAACTTACCAAATCCCCCCGAGTAAGGTAGCATGCAACAGCATGCCGTGCAAGATGATGCATCCATCCCCACTTTCTTAGCTGCAAGAAAAAAAACATAACAAAACCATCTCAGAATGCAGGGTTTAGGGTTTAAGGTTGTAGTGCTAACCAACAGCAAGATAAAAACAGTTGAAACGACCATGTCCAAAAGCAAGCTTCCATGATACAAATACTCCATGCTCTTCCTGTGTCTTTGCACTTCCTTTCACTTCACTTTTGAGTTATTTCAATGGCATGTAACACACAGGGGACCCCGCAAGTTTGATTGATGAATTTGCACCTGGACCATGGCAGCGTCAATCCATGGGTGACCTGTACGAGCATCCCTCCATGCTGATAGGAGCTTGTCATCATCCTTCCAGGGGATCTGTCAAGTATTTAAGTCACACCAATTTCATCAATCTTCCATGGGGCAGGATCTGTCAAGTATTAAGTCATAGCAATTTTATATCATTCAAAGATGTCAACAAGATGAATTTTCGCATCCTGGTGATTAAAAAAAGATTAAAATGTGAATATTCTGTCACAAATTCCCCATTCTTTTAGAAAGAATTTGCCCAACTTCTTCAGTACATTTTCTTTCTGGGAAAAACTTTTTGGGCTGAGTTTTTACTTTGGGGGCAGTTTTTCGCCAGTTTTCTAGAAACCTGTCATTGCCAGTCAATGCTAAATCTTTCTTGAGATGCTCACTAATGATGCTACATCAGAAAATTGCAAAAAAAAAAAACACTTGTCAGGATTCCCAACCATGCAATCAAAATTTGGTCTTCTGAAGCTGTGTGCTTCATACCTGTTTGCAGATGGGATTCCCAACCATACGATCAAAATTTGGTGTTCCATAGCCAGCTGTGTAAAAGAACTCCCGCCATAGCAGCTGGTAGCAAAGAAAACACACCCACACATACAATTTTGTCTAATTAACAAAACACAAGCGGGATCCTTGGTGAGATTGGCCTCAGAAACTCTGTCAATGAAAAATTACTACTGGTAGGTACAAGAGATCAACTCCTGCAATGCCTCACAATTTTTTTCCACCAAATCCATTCAGATCTCCACGCTCTGTTCATGTCCCAGAGCTGATGGCACCTCCTTGAACAAGAAGAATATTGAAATTCCCAACACTCACAATTTACAATGTCAAAACTAGAGATCAAAAGCACAATTTACAGACTGCAATGAACTATATAGCAATTGTGAGTCTTGATAGAAAATTTATTGTACAATCTGTCTGAAGCTAGTGAGCAACAAGAGGTTTTGTGGGAAAGTGTCAGTCACCTGGCCTTCCAAGGAAACAGGAGGTTTTGAATACTTTTTTCCTTTTGCATATACATCTTGCACCCGTGCATAGAAGAGTCGGGATGATAGACAACCAAACTGCACTCCCAAAACTCAAATTTAGCATGAAGTAAGCATTGTTAGCATGCTTCCCAAGCAAGATGGATAATGTCCCTTGATGGTGACTAAAAAAGATTGTGTCCTGCTAATGTTCTTTTTGGTTATTAGAAAAATTACCTTCAAATATGGCGACAAGACAGTGGTGGCAGGTTTGATAAAGGCTGTGGGATTGCCCTTTGGCTTCTCAAACTCGCACACCCATTTCTGCACCAACTCCATGTTGTAACAATTGTTTTCTCATCAACCAGGCTGAAGACATGATCCCTTTGGAAAGTTGACCCTCTCCAGTGCAATGTGATGATGATATTCAATTGGCTGCTGCTGCTGCACTATAGTAGTGCGGGCACTTACTATCCTATATTCTATGCTCTAACCTCTTTCATTTGTATTCCACATTGCATGCACATTTATGCTGCTACAAAACCAACCCAACTTCTTTAAGGAAGGCACACAAAAATCAGCTGCTCGATAGAGTGGATGCCCACTTCTAACAGTGATCAAATATATATTTCTCCTTAAACCCAAAACCCTGAACCCTAAACCACATTCAATCATTTCTTCAATGGGCTATGAGGGACAGAACTTGTGATCAATGGAAGTACTTTTCAGCTGTCCCACATGACCCACAGTTTTGGAACCTCACAGTGCTTAATAAGCTTACTTGTAGAGTTTTACTACATATGCCAAAGGGGAGGTGTAGGACTTACAGTGTCAGCTAAAGAATCCTCAAGCCTCTTGAGCGCTTCAGTTTCACCACCTCGATGGGGAGTAAACTCCTATGTAATCCAACCAAAACCACACCATGGCATGTTGGATACCCCAAGGTATTAACAGATCAACAAGTAGTGTCAAATTGATACATGGAGAAGACACTGTAGGCTTTTGCAACCAATGGCTTCCCGCAGCTCCACCACCATTCCCATCATTCTTAATGTTATAAAGTAACTACTAATAAGTTTACACCTGATTCAAGTATAGGCACTGTGACCATGCATACCTCATTGAGATCAGTGTAGCCAAGATCTTCAAGACTCGGTACTACTGCTGTGATGTCAACATTGTTGAGATCAGCAGCAGGACCTGGAATTTTGGCAGGTGGACTATTCAGCGGAGGTGGAGGTTTACCAACCAATCTGCAGAAGGATTGATACGTCAATGGTGCCTTCCCACCATTCTTTCCACACCCATACCCCACTGTCAGCAAGCATCCCAGTCCTCACTCTTTTCCTCTGCCACTCTCAATGAAATGACTGATACCCATTGCTCCAACCCATGTACGAAGAAGGGCCACGATCACTTCCAGGTATACACAACAAGGGATTTCATAACTTTCAATTATACATTAGCTTCATGAAGCAAATCATCAGAGCAGAATATTCTTGATCATCATCCTGTGTATAACCCGAAAAGCTGAGATCTGAGATCTGAGCTAAGTAGCCTAAACCCTTAATCATCTAACCAATCTTTTTCTCATCTTGCCCTTGCTGCCAATAGCATGTCAAAAAAGCCCCTCTTTTTCTGCAAGTCTGTGATGGTTGTGTTGATCCATGCTTTTTACTTACAACAATCATTCAAATTGTGACCACCAGAATGCATACCAAGGACCACCAAAGAACACCAGACGATAACAACAAACACATTGTCAGGCAGCTCACCACAAGACAAAAGGTTTTTTTTTTACCTTGGCAATCACATCTGCAGGGTTGTAGAGTGTGTGACTGACAGGACTATACACGTCCACTCCTGCCATCCCCGCAAGCTTCTGCAAGCTCGTCGTAATCAGCAACAATGTCAAATTGGAATAGCTAGCAGCTTCCGCACCATACTTACATTTTGCTGAGACATTGTGATAATCAAAACTCTTAAACCAGTAGAGAGATACTGACTGGACTCCTAAACCCAATATTCACATGTACCTAAAACCATAAAACTTGCATCAACTGCTTATGACTCTCAAACCTCAAATGAATTATGGTTTTGCTATGTCCCAAATCTGTGATTACTCCTGCAGTAATCAGCAGGATGGTCATCACAGCATTTGGTTTGCAGATCAGAAAACAACTACTGCCTATGTCCCAAGTTCCATGATTATTCCTACAGTTGGTAATCAGGATCACACCCATCAAACCATTTGTATTTAGATCATCAGTAAACCATCTTCTGGCTATGTCACAAATCTGTGATCATACATTCCTTTGGTGATCAGGATCATCATCAAACCATTTCATTTGCAGATCAGAAAACAAAAATCTTCTTCTACAAGATGAGATGTGCACCTTGATCTGTGCATCCCTCTCCTGAGCATATGGCTCAGTGTCATGCTCAAAGCATAACTCATCAATTTGCCACTGCAAAATTTGGTACACAAAAAAAACCCCTGAATCCAAAGAAAGATAGAATGAAGATGGTCATATACTTGTGGTTGTGACCAAGCATCGCAAAAAGCAACAGGAGGAAAAGGGAATGTGTTTTGCATGTGGTGTGCATGTGTTTGCGTATGTTTTGCAATTTGCAGCAATGGAAGAAAGAATTGTGTGTACCTTGGTGAGGAGGTGTGGAATGATAGAGACGGGGGAGCCATGAATGAGGAGTAAGCGAGAGCCACAGTTTCGCAGACTCGTATCCAGATCCTGCAAAGACTCCAGCAAAAACCGAATGCGATTCACACCCACAAGTTTTGAGCCTGGTGATGGTGCTGATGGATCTGGAGCCAGAAACCAGGGATCCAGCACAAACACTGGGTACACATTCCTTGCACCTTCACATGCTTGCAGGAGTGCAGGATTGTCATGCAACCTCAACCCTTTCCTGAACCACATCAGGCTTCTCTTCGTCTTCTCCATTTCTTCCCAACTACCACTAGCGCTCACATTGGCTCTTGCTCTTGTTCTTATTCTTGTTTTGTTGCTGTTTCTTCCAGACTCTTTGGGCAAGCTCTTCGGGCACAATCTGGGTAAGAATTTGCTTATGAATGTAGCATGTGCCAGCATGTGTGCTCACACTCCCTCCCCTTGATTCTACCTCCTGACCCAGCAGCAACAACAAAAGAAAACTCTTGTTTTGGTCCTTCTCCTCTGGTGCTACAGTTACTTTGGCTCAGAATTTTATTGCAATCGCTCCAAGCTTTGTCTCAATCTCTCGGGCTTGTGTCGATCATCATCATCATCAGCAGCAGCAGAGCAGCTGATGTGGCACATTGAGCTTCACACAACTGCGAACGAACTGCGAACGAACCAGAATTTTCACACAAGAGGTTTGGAAAGATTGTTTTTCTTGCAATAGCTTCTTAGATTACGCAGCAAAGAATTTGGTTGTGGAATTTGTGAGGACAAATATCTTTCAAAGGCAGTGGTGGTGGCATGGGTTGTGCACTGTGGTATGGAGGATTTAGGGTTTAGTGGGTTTAGGAGCTGCATTTTGCCTCTGGTCACAGAGGCGACAGCGGAGATGGAAACACCATCTTCCGTCAGGATGATTCGCAGTGTCTTACATTTTGCTGCAAGGACGTGGTTGTGGAAGCTGGGGTTTAGGGTTTAGCGTTTAGTTGAAGGAGCTGCATTTTCTCTGATCACAGAAGAGGTGGCAGAGATGAAAACCCCATCTTCGTCAGGAAGATTTGCAGTGTCTTAGATTGGCTGGAAGGATGTGGTTGTGGAATCTGTTAAGGCCACATCTTTTCAATGGCAATGGTGGCATGTGGTGTGTGGCATGGAATGAGAGGAGAGCTGCATTTTTCTGGGTCATAGAGGTGGCAGTGGAGATGGAAACCCCATCTACCTTGGGAAGATTTGCAGTGTCTTCAATTGGCTGCAAGTGTGCAAGAATCTGTTAAGGACACATCTTTCAATGACAATTGTGGCATGTGGTGTGTGGCATTGGAGTGGGAGGAGAGCTGCATTTTTCTGATCACAGAGGCAGTAGTGATGGAAACCCTCTTCCTGTGAAGCTTTGCAGTGTCCAATGGTGGTTTGTGGTGTGGCATGGAGTGGGAAGGAGCTGCATTTCCTCTCATCATGGAGGCGGCAGAGATGGAAAGCCCATCTTCCTTGGAAGAAGAAAAATTGTCTTGTATCTTAATGATGCTCAACAGTGCATAGCATTATTGAGCCAATGTCAGGAGTTGAAGGAGAAAGAGGGTGAGAAATTCTGAACTCTGCTGAAATTTTCTTCATAAACTACTATTGAGAACCATCCTCATGGCACGATGAAATTGGTGGGAGTAAGTTTCTGAGGTAAAATCAGTCCAACTCCTTACAATTCCACAGTTACAATAAGAGGACAAGCACCGAACTATCTGTCAATTGCAAAGGTCCCTAATTCTCACTGCCATTGCAATATGATGATGATTGCTTGTTGTTTCAACAAGTTCTGGGTGCTGGGTGTTTCTGGCTCCAAAAGTTTTACATTCTAGCCAATTTTGTTGTTCATGTTGGTGGCAGATTTCAAGACTGCAAATGTGAATGAATTGCTTGAAAAGCAATCACACTGGCAACAACTTTGTGAGAAATGCTGAACTGTTGTTGATCAGCTTCAAAGGTGTGGAGGAGTTTCCTAATGTACTTTACACTTCAGTGATTGCAGGGAAGCAAACTGTTGATTCTAGGGATACTGGAAGAAGATGTTTCCAGAAGGGGAATTGATATCACAGACATCATCAGCAGAGGAAGAAATGTTGCACACATATTATTCTTCAATTCAGTCAGATGCAGGCACCACAACTGACAGACTGACGACAAAACATTCACCATTTAGATGGAAACAGAGATGCATTCGAGACTGACAATGGTGGCATGGATCTGGAAAGATGTCATAAGCCTTGGGTTTTCTGCTGTAGGTGTTTTGAACCCACTGTGTTTTTTCGTCAGATCCAAAATACCCTTAACCTTACTATGATTGTGTCATCTCTCAATTGTTTTCAAGTTATAAAAAAACCCATAAGAAGCTGAGAAATTCTCCGTACTTGTGAAGATAGATTATACATAAATACACACATATATAGAGGTGTTTTGAACCCAATTTGTGCTCAGAAAACAAATGGGTTATGCAAATTAAGTCTCATTTCGGTAACATTTAGTATGCTGTGACATTGTGATTGATGAGGGCATGTTGCATGATGGGTGCAGGATTGCCATATTTGAGAGAAGGCTGCAATTCCCAATTGCCACACAATGAATAAATTGGCAGCCAGCAACTGGGACTATTTCTCATCTCCAACTTTCATGACTGCACAGGTCTTCTCAAGGAATGATTCCATTGTCAAACCATGTTGCTTTTTGTGTGGCACTTAAGTTTTTCTTTTTAGGTCCATGAATGTGCATATGCACTTGTGAGAGTCAATTTCCACTCATTTCTGAACTGTGTTTTTTTCTCGTGTGTTCCACAATATTGATGTCTATGTGGTGCTAACTTGGAGTAATTTGTTGTAAATGCAGATATGAACAACCTCAAAATGTGGACCCTTCAAAAACTCAACCTTTCATAACAACTTGTAGTAACGTCTGCACTACAGGTAACAATGCATCTTCATCGACTTCAATCACAACTCCACTACCAATCCAAATCCTCATGTCTGAAATTCTTCTTCTTCACTTATGAAAATTTATGGTGTTCACAACTGTTTTTGTTTCCAAATACAAGGACTATAACATCTTTTTCAAATTTTCAAAGCTCAATTTTGTAGCTTCCATTTATAACACCTTGTTCAATTATGATCTTGGTTTAAGTCTTCGACACCTCCAATCTCATACTATGTCATCATACCAATGACACCATTCCTTGCAACTAGTGATTCTTGTTCGGAATCTCAAGAGCACACACGATAAGTTCACAATATCTCAACAATGTAACATTACATTAGGTGCGCTCATACCTTCAATCACTTGAGTAAATTCTTTTTGGGGGCATTCTTGCTTTTACCATTCACCTCCAAAGTATGATAATCAAAGTTTCAATACTATAAATGATCACAAAGGATTCAAATCATTTCACGAAGATCTTGTAACTTAGCTACCTACCTACCTACCTACCTACCTACCATTAAGAGAAAATTGATAGATACACAATGCCCTTCCAAACATGGGTTTGCACCTAAGTTACCTCCACTATAATTGAGAATTAAAAGTTGTTCTTATGGTTAAAACAACTCATTAGCACTTGCACACAAAGTCCTACACAAAAAAGCTTGTGTGCGGCGCGGTGCCCTCAATCTTCAACAAAAAACCTACATCTAATATGCTAGCCAAGGTGAGAGCTCAAAAGCTTTAGGGTTAAAAGAAAGCTTTACCTATTAGGGTGGAATACTCTAGGTTGTCTTTTTTTATTTTCCTTAAAGAAATACCCAACTCATAGGAGTCTTTTAGGGTCTTTACAAAAAATACATATTTGTTTTTTATTTTCCTTAAAGTAAATCTCAACTCATAATGGACTGTTTGGGTCTCCTACAAAATACATACCATACATATGACTCATCTGTTCACCAAATATGATTAAAATCATTTTATTTTATTTTTTTTGGAAAAAAAAAGTCCGATAATTCTAGCTGAATTTTTCCTCCACAAATGGCAAGGCATTTTGAAAAATGAAATACCTACTCCAATTGCCATTTTTATTTTTTTCTTTTATTTTTCTCATGACATTTGATGAGTATTGTAGTACCTTTTTCATTTTCAGGTTCGAAAGTAATTAAATTATTTTTTGGAAATGCCAAATTTTCTAGAAACTATTTGTTAGAAGTGTCCAAATTTAAGAAAATCATAGGGGAGGAGGAGAAAATACAAAAATTAATGGAAACTCGGGGAGTTTTGTTTGCTAGGTCAGTCCACCATTTCCAAACCCATTTATCCAACATTTCTTTATCCTATAATTTGGTAGAACATTATTTCTCTCCATTTTTGCAAAAAAGAAAAAAGCAATAGAAAATATTGTAAAAAGTCTCAAATATGTTAGAGGTTCAGACTCTAGAGTAGAGAAAATCTGCCAAAAATTTTACTTAAATTTATTGCCAAAAATTTCATAAATTATTATTTTTATTGCTGAAGTGAATTTTTTTAATTAAAATAATTATTTGACATCCTCCGGTGCCAAACCTGAAAAGGTACTATGGTACCTTACCCTAAGGTCAGTTTCTTCATTAAATTATCCTCAAAATAGTGAAATGAAATTTTGTGAAAATATGAAGTTGGCATGTTGAAAATCATTGTAATTATCATAAGCTACACTTTGAATAATTTCACTACTCGTATCACAATATTATAGTAGATGGTGGAAAAATATATAATTTCAAAATTATAAAACGAATTCAACGATTTCCACATTGACAAAATGAATAATTTTTTTTCAATAGCCAGAATTCAATTAAAATTTTTAAAAAATCACCAGATTTTTATACATAGTTCAAGTAGGTAACCAAAAACATAGAAAGATATTTTTTAAAATTTTATTTTCATATTTAGCTCTTAGCCAAATTTGGTTAAATCTTCCTACAGATGATGGTCAACGAATTTTTCTGGTGAATTTTATCCACTTGGTGATCAAAAAAAAATTTGGAAACTTTCGTTTGTTAGTGTAGATTTGAGAAAAATTGCTAATTGTTTGGGAAAAAATTGCCAAACTGTCAAAACCAAAAAACACACACACACACACATTTTTTTATTCTAATTCACCACTTTGACTACACCACAAAATTGATTGACATAATTAAAAACATTGCTAATCGAGGCCCCATTTACATTATTATGGTGAGGACCACAACCATGCAAATATAGAAACTTCAAAACACATACAAAGGTCATCCCATCCCATGAAAACTCAAAAATCATTTGTGAAGAAGTGTAATGTAAAGTAATAAGAGATTTTGCCGAGGCACTGAACATAATAATACATATATATCAATTCATATTAATTAGCGATGTAAAGAATTAATCCCAAAAATTTGATTTTTAAAAATGGGATAAAACCTATCACAAACTTGTTGTTTTTATGTATCTGAGCTTAATTTTACAACATTTTAATAATATGTTCAAGATTAAGTGTTAATACAATCATTATATATAATCATACAATGACATTGAAACACAATGTTTAAATCATCGTAATGTGTTACGATGTCATTACAACATCATATCAACACAATGTTTAAATCATTGTAAGGTGTTACGATGTCATTACAACATCGTATCAACACAATGTTTAAGTCATCGTAATGCATTATAATGTCATTATAACATCGTATCAACACAAATGTTTAAATCATGGCAATGTGTTACAATGTCATTACAATATCGTATCAATGATTGTTCAACATCAAATATCATATAAAAAAGAGATTGTCAGATGTACACCAATGCTTCATGACACTTGTTCAAATGTTGTTATTTATAGAATTTCTTAGCCTACATCATATTCAAGATCAGCAGCAAAAGACGCAAAAAAAGATTGAAATTGAGTTTGACACTTGGCTAAAACTCCATGGAAGAGAAATGAGCATTGAACAAGTGTCATGAATCTTTTCCTTTCATGGAGTTGTAGCCAAGTGTCAAACTCAATTCCATTCCTTTGTGCTTCCCTTGTTGCTTGCTGCTCTTGAGTTTGATGATGTAGGCTAGAAGGGACTTGCTTCTGCTTTCTGGGTTTGCTTCTTCTTTGCTTCTTTCTTTCTTGTTGTTGTTATATGATCTGTTTGTTTGTTTTTGTGAGAAATTGAGTGTGTTTGAAAATTTGTTTTGTGGAGATCTAATTCTTGAGCTTGACGTCTCTGGTTGTGCTAGTAATTAAGACCCAAGATTTGTTTGTTAGGAGACAGACAGAGCATATGGAGGACACTAGCGAGACGGGCACCAAACTTGGGTTGCTCGACAAGATCAAAGCCAAAGTCGGAATGGGTGATGCAGGCGATGGCGTCCCAGACTCCACTGGAGTCGGTCATCATCACACTACTGAACCTACTGCTGCTGCCGCTGGAGCCGAAGGAGGAGCTCGTGGTCGCTCTGAGAGTAGCCCGTATGATTCCGCAGGAGTTGGACCAACATCTGGCACCACCAATCCCCCTGGTAGTAACGGAATTACGGACGCAGCTAATTCTTCTGCACCTTCAGCTACTAGTACTGAAGCGCATGGTTATGATCAACGAAGCGAGAGCAGCCCTTACGACTCGTCGGGAGCTGCACCATCTGCCGCTGAATCTGTCACCACGAAGTCCCATCCCGGGTCCGCCCATGAGCCGACTACTACAGCTGATAGCTATGGCCAGGAGCATGTCCGAACTGAGAGCAGTCCTTACGACACTGCAGGAGCCAACCCTGAGTATCTAACAAAGAACCAAGCCGGGGTTGCAGCTGCTGGTGCAACCACATTCACAGACTCACAGGGCAATTTGCAAGAGGGACCTCGTGACGACAATGTGAAGAAGGAAGGTCTCATGTCCAAGATCATGGACAAGCTCCACCATAATAGCTCCACCACCAAACCCTAGACACACCAAACCCTAAGCTCCACCACCAAACCCTAGACCCACCTCCCATTTCCCACTACTGCTGACTTTGTTACAAGCAGTTGGTAGTTGAGTTTGGATCCACCATGAAAGATGGATGATAAGTGATCAGGAAACAGTTTTCAGTTGGGTTCCCGTTCCCTAGCTAACCATGGTGGTTAGCTAGCTCAGTTGCTTTTTTTAAATTTTTTTTCACCCCCCCCCAAATAGGTAGTAAAAAACTTATGTATAAACTATAAACCATCTACTTACTTAACTGATATATAGTTACCTAATTATTATTTTTAAACCTATCTACCGATATACATAGGACTTACTTCTTACATAATGGGTCATCACCAACACACGAAACCCAGATATTATTAACTCGGGTGAGGTTCATCCACAACCGAGTCATAATGGGCATCCAGTGGATGGTGTGCTGGTGGGGTTGCTGGTTCACTCTGGCCCTGTGTTCATTCATTCATGATGAACCTACAATGAATGAACTCAGTTGTTGGTATGAATGTTCATTCATGATTTACAATTGATAACTGAAATTTGTGTGTTGCAGATCATTTTTTGTTCTCTGGAATAAAAAATTGGTTTGCTTTGCAAGATTTGTGTGTGTTGTGGATCATTTTTGTTCTCTGGAACAAAATTTGGTTTTTGCTTTTGCAAGATTTTTTTGTGTTGTGGATCATTTTTGTTCTCTGAAACAATGGGGTAGGTATGTCTTTTCTTTGCAGACTTTTGTGATGGGTCCAAACCATAATAATACCATTTGGTTCTGTAGAGAGGATGGTGGTGTCTAGATATGATGCTTGTATGTTCTGGTTGATCATATTTGGTCATGTGTATCTTGGAACTTTTATGTTTTTTGTGCTATAAACACAAAAATTGTTTTTGGACAAAATTTTGTTCTTTTGAAAAGGAACTTGTGCAAAACCTCATGTTGAGGTGCTAATTAAATAGTTTAGTTTGGGAGAAGTTTTGGGTTGCTACTACTAGCAAAGAAAAAAAATCCCTCAAATGCATCATACTAACTAATGGAGTGTGAAGATGGTTAATTCCTTGTTTCAATGGACTATGGAAATCCATACATATGGATCTTATTTATCTTTATCCTCTTTTTGTCTCCATGTGGTGTATATGAATAATTATGGTGCATTCACACTTGATGTTAAGTCAATGTTAAATGAAAATCTAGGTGGCATCCTATGTGGCACACAATGTGAAATAGGTGATAGCTTAACGCCAAGTTAATGTTAGCTTAACATAAAATTTTCATGGTAAGTAAGTAGGATTAAGCCTTAAATGACTAGCATGATGTTAGGGGACTTAACACTAGAGTCCCTAACACCAAGTGTGAATGCACCTTAAGGGGCCTAAGACAAGGCAGGTATGGATGGCACACCCACATTCCAGAAATCTCCCCCACCCATGAGCCTTAACCCAAGGTAAAAGCATGAGGTTAACATTACCATAAGTCTAACCATATGGAGATCAAAGAGGTTGTAAGAGTGAGAAGTGTCAGAATTAAGGTGCCTCTTTTTTCTTTGAGGAGACATTAACATAAAAACCCTAATTATGTTCAATGATTTATGTTAAGTTAAGTCATGGGATGTCATCCATTCAAATAACTAGGTATAGCATCATCGTATTTCCTTGTGTGAAACCATATAAAAGGACCATCTTTTGTGGAATTATGCACAATTTCATGGTTTAGATGTTGGTTGTCCAAACAAAGGAACATAGTAAAGCTAACCACAATGGGGCTCACATACATTTAACCTAAGATTCTTATGAAACTTGGAACCATGTGATCATCCCTTTCACATGTTATCTTTTGATATATGAGTTACTTAAACAAAAGGAAACTTAACAACAACATAGTCAATTTGGTCATAAAATAAGACGAGATTAAAAATATTTGTTAGAAATATACACTAGTGTTAATGGGGGTATCAAAATCTTTTTAACTTAAATGTTATTGGTAAAACTAATTGAAAACTTTGAGTACTCCTATGCAATGAATGATGTTTGTCAATAGTTTGACACCCATATTTTTAATAATTTTTTGTAAATAACAACATTTGGAGGATCTAGTTTAAGGTTGGGGGGTTAAAGTAGGGTCCAAAGATATGGGCATTTTCCCTTCATTTCCGGATAACTTTATCATGTCCCAAATTCCAATAAGTGATATAAGTTTGATCATCCATTTTACAAGGACCAACTTGTATTAAGAACTTTTTTACAGAAAAAATTATTGGGACAAACATTGAAGGCCAATCTAACAACACACAATAATTGTCAAGCTAGTTAGTTTCCATTATAAGTATTTTTTTGCTTAGAAGTTGGTTTCATGTGATAATTGTGTCAATTTATTTTGTTTTTCAAAAGAAATCCTAATAAGTTTCATTATCTTAATTTTGAGACACCAAAAAGTTTGTATGTTATCATTTAGAATGTACGTGTTCATAGGTATTGTTGAGTTGGATTATTATTGTTTTCATGTGAGCAATGCTATGATATTGTGTATTATTTGGTCTAGACATTATTATATCCTTGAATTTTTGAGAGTTGTACATTTCCATATATTAGTTTTACCTTTATTAAAGGACATATTTTTTTGAAAAATGGTATTTGAATCTTTAAGATCTTGAAACTTTTATTAATTGGTGAGTCTTCACATCAAATTTCTTTGGGGGCATTTCTCATGTGCACATGATCAAATTTTCCTAACCAAGCAATGTAATTCAAGTTTAAATTTTTATGGCTAATAAATTTTTATGTAATCTATTAAATAGTTCATATAATAGCACTAGTTTTAATTAGTTGTCTAATAGTTCATATAATACATTGGTTTTACTTTGTACCTATGCAATCCCCAATTTTAATTTGTTATAAAAACATAATACATATACAATCTTTAATCTTGAGAAATGTAGAATATGTACATAGAACCATACCTAGCTCTTGAACCAAGTCTAGAGATTCTTGAATTTGAAAAAAATGGGCCAAAATTGAAAGCACACAAGGTTTGGAAACTTGAAAAATTAAGATGAAACCACCCCCAAAAACAAAGCCAAAAAAAAAAAAAACCCCAAGATTAGAAGAAAAAATATAAAGAAAGGAAAAAAAAAAAAAAAAAAAATGAAACACCAAAAAA
>Ga0116231_10010480_pt1 | contig 14900 bp, 12 predicted proteins | sample S1TSphgellanicum_2_FD_89695 | JGI IMG/M metagenome (GOLD analysis project Ga0116231, IMG submission 89695) | Host-associated microbial communities from peat moss isolated from Minnesota, USA - S1T2_Fd - Sphagnum magellanicum MG | ecosystem: Host-associated > Plants > Peat moss > Unclassified...
CCCCGAAGAGGCCCGCGATACTCCGGCCGGCGAAGACCTGATGGCCGAAGCCGCCAAACGCATTGCCGAACTGGAGGCAGAGCGCGACGATTTCCGCGACCGCTGGATGCGCGCCGAGGCCGAGAATCAGAACGTCCGCAACCGCGCCAAGCGCGAGGTGGACGAAACCCGCCAGTACGCCGTGCAGAAATTCGCCAAGGATGTGGTCGAGGCGGCCGAAAACCTGCGTCGCGGCATCAGCAGCCTGCCCGCCGCGGAACCCGGTGAGCCCGAGATCGTCACCAAGCTGCGCGATGGTTTTGAGGGTGTCGAACGCAGTTTCGTCGGATTGCTGGAACGCAATGGCATTGCCGGTGACGACCCGCTCGGCAAGCCCTTCGATGCCAATCTGCACCAGGCCATGGCCGAACAGGCGACGTCGGAGCACCCGCCCGGCACCGTGGTTCAGGCCTGGAGCCGCGCCTGGACCCTCAATGGCCGGCTATTGCGGCCTGCGATGGTGGTGGTTGCCAAGGCCGAGGGTGAACCAGCGCCGGCGAAGGTGGTTGATACGACCGCCTGAGGCAGTAAGAAAGCCCTTCTTTTCTGAAGAAAAGAAGCAAAAGACTTTTTGTCTGGCGCCCGCGGATAAATTGAGGCCATGGCCTCAAAGTTGGAAATAGCGGGGAATTAAAAGTCTTTTTGGTTCTTTTCTTCAGAAAAGAACATACTTACTTCACTTTTTCTTACTTATAGTAGATCTCCACCGTCACCTGGTTGGCCGTGTCGATGGCGGTTGTGTCGCTATCGGCCATGCTGCCGGAGGTGACGTCGAAGCCGATACCGTTGAAGCTGGCGAGGCCAACGGTGCTCGAATAGCCCTGGCACGTTCCTGCCGCGAGCAGCTTGCTGATCACGGGCACGCTGGTGCCAGGCACCGGCGTCGTTGCGAGTGCGAAAATGCGGAAATAGGCCGCGCCTGACCCCGAGTTGCAGGCTTCGTAGCCATAAACCGTGCCGCTACTGGCCTTGATCATCGTCGCCATGGTGGAGGAAGCGCTATTGATCGCGCGGTAGATCGTCGCACCGCCGCTGCTGACTGCCTGCAGGTAGCTCGGCACGTTATTGGCGCTCGGCACTGTCACGACATAGGGCCGGCCGGAACTGTCGCAGGGCACCGCCCCTTCCTGGCCGGCCGAAAAGCTTGGCAGAGTCGTATTGGAGAGGCAGCCGATCACCACCGAGTTGGTCGCCGTGGCCGTGCCTGGCGCCACGGGGGCCAGGGGGGCGGCCTGCTGCGCCGCGGTCGCCGCACCGGAGGGCAAGGGTAGCGCCGCCACTGAAACCGCCTGAGTCGATGGCAGGTTCGATACCGAGACCGAGCCGATCGCGTTGCTGCCGGCGGCCAGGCCAACCGACCAGCTTCCGGATTGCGAAACCGCCGGGCTGCCAGAAAGGCTCACTGGCAGCGCCCCGCCGCTCACCAACCCATCCAGCGCGGAGTCGATCACCGGCAGCCTGTTGCTGGACGAGACTGCGGATCCACCGAGAGAAAGCGAAACCGCGCTGCCCGAACCGAGTGATACCGTCGGTGTCCCGCTCAGGCTGACGTTTCCCGCCACGCTCAGCGCCCCACCGCTGATCAGCGCATCAAGCGCCGTATCGCTGACCGGAAAGCGATTGCTGGAGGAAACCGCGGTGCCGCCCGAGGTGATCGAAACCGAGCCGCTCGAGCCGCCACCAAAACTGCACGGCGCAACCCTGGTGCCCGACGCGCAGAAAATGGTGACGCCCGGATACCGGTTCTTCCCGTCCGGAGCGATGTAGCTGGTCTGCGCCAGGGCAATGCCGGGCAACAGGCACGCGCAGGCAGCCGTGATCAATCGGCGCAAATACATGCGGAAATCCTCTTCGCGATGGGGGAACGCCGGCCCCAGGCGGACGCGAAAAAGAACGCGCTCCGTGGACCAGCTAGCGCGAAACCTATGGCAAGCTGGGGCACCTGGGCAAGATATTTGTTCACTATATGTTCAATTCCCCCCTGTCATCAAAGGAAGACTGGGGGAGACGAAGCCGTCCCCCCCAGACCCCCCGGCATTTTCTGGCAAGCGACGACGCAGCGCTGATGACTGCCACTTGTGCAACGCCCCTGCGCTCAATACATCCCGAGGCAACGTCAAGGGCTGTTGGCGGTGCTTCGGGCCGCCCTCGGCCGCTGCAAAGGAGAGTTACGCGTATGAGCAAGGTGATCGGTATCGACCTGGGCACGACCAATTCGTGCGTGGCGATCATGGAGGGCGGCGACGTCCATGTGATCGAAAATAGCGAGGGTGCGCGGACCACCCCCAGCATGGTCGCCTTCAGCGATAGCGGCGAGCGGCTGGTCGGCCAGGCAGCAAAGCGCCAGGCAGTCACCAATCCCGCCAATACATTTTATGCCGTCAAGCGCCTGATCGGCCGCCGCTTTGACGATCCGATGGTGGCGAAGGATCGCGGCCTGGTACCCTACGGCATCGTCCGCGCCGAAAACGGCGACGCCTGGGTCGAAGCCCGCGGCGAAAAATACGCCCCCGGCAAGATCAGCGCCGACGTGCTGAGCAAGATGAAGGAAACCGCCGAGGCGTATCTCGGCGAAAAAGTGACGCAGGCCGTGGTCACGGTCCCCGCCTACTTCAACGACGCCCAGCGCCAGGCCACCAAGGATGCCGGCCGCATCGCCGGCCTCGACGTGCTCCGCATCATCAACGAGCCCACGGCCGCCGCGCTGGCCTACGGCATGGACAAGAAGAATGGCGGCACCATCGCCGTCTACGACCTCGGCGGCGGCACATTCGACGTCTCGATCCTCGAGATCGGCGACGGCGTGTTCGAAGTGAAATCCACCAACGGCGACACCTTCCTCGGCGGCGAGGATTTTGACGCCCGCGTCATTGATTATCTTGCCAGCGAGTTCAAGCGCGAGCAGGGCATCGACCTCCGCAACGATAAGCTCGCCCTACAGCGCCTCAAGGAGGCCGCCGAAAAGGCCAAGATCGAGCTTTCCTCGGCCAAGGAAACCGAGATCAACCTGCCCTTCATCACTGCCGACGCCTCCGGGCCAAAGCACCTGGTGATGAAGCTTTCGCGCGCCAAGCTTGAGAGCCTGGTGGACGACCTGATCAGCCGCACGCTCGATCCCTGCCGCGCCGCGCTGAAGGATGCCGGCGTGACGGCGGCCGAGGTCAACGACGTGATCCTGGTCGGCGGCATGACCCGCATGCCGAAAGTGATCGAGACAGTGAAGACCTTCTTTGGCCGTGAGCCGGCCAGGAACGTGAACCCTGACGAAGTGGTCGCCATCGGCGCCGCCATCCAGGGCGCGGTTCTGCGCGGCGACGTGAAGGACGTTTTACTCCTCGACGTCACCCCGCTCTCGCTCGGCATCGAGACTTTGGGCGGCGTGTTCACCCGCCTTATCGACCGCAACACCACGATCCCCACCAAGAAAAGCCAGATCTTCTCGACCGCCGACGACAACCAGGGCGCCGTCACGATCAAGGTTTTTCAGGGCGAGCGTGAAATGGCGGCCGACAACAAGATGCTCGGCCAGTTCGACCTGGTCGGCATCCCGCCGGCGCCCCGTGGCGTACCGCAGATCGAAGTCACCTTCGATATCGATGCCAACGGCATCGTCTCGGTCAGCGCCCGCGACAAGGCCACCGGCAAGGAGCAGCAGATCCGCATCCAGGCCAGCGGCGGCCTTTCCGACGCCGATATCGAGCGCATGGTGAAGGAGGCCGAAGCGAATGCCGAAGCCGACAAGAAACGCCGCGAAATGGTCGAGGCGAAGAACCACGCGGAGGCGATGGTCCACCAGGTCGAAAAGAACCTGAAGGAGCATGGCGACAAGATGCCGGCCGCTGACCGCGGCGAGGCGGAGGCGGCGATCGCCGCCGTTCGCAGCGCCATGGAAGGCACCAGCCCGGATGCGCTGAAACAGGCCTCTGACCGCCTGAGCCAGGCCGCCATGAAGATCGGCGAGCATGTCTACAAGGCCGAGCAGGCGGCGGGTGCTCCGCCGTCCGGTGCAGCGGGTGCCGCGCCCGGCGCTGAGAACGTGGTGGATGCCGAGTTCGAAGAACTCGACGAGAACAAGAAGAAGTCAGCCTGATCCGGGGCCGCGCCCCGCGTGCTGCAAGGTGCGCGGGGTGCGGCATAGCCTCGCCTTAGGTTAACATCGATGGCAAAAACCGACTATTACGCCCTTCTGGAGGTTCAGCGCGACGCCAGCGCGGAGGACCTGAAAAAAGCCTATCGCAAGCTGGCGATGAAATACCACCCGGATCGCAACCCGGGGGACAAGGCGGCTGAGTCGCGGTTCAAGGACGTGAGCGAAGCCTACGAAGTTCTCAAGGACGACCAGAAGCGCGCCGCCTACGACCGTTTCGGTCATGCCGCCTTCGAGCAAGGTGGCGCTGGGGCCGGTGGCTTCGATTTCTCCGCGGCCGGCGGCCTTGGCGATATCTTTGATCAGATGTTCGGCGATTTCACCGGCCGCGGCGGCCGCAGCCGAACGCGCTCCGGCAACGACATCAACATCCAGGTCGAGGTCGATCTTACCGCCGCCTTTTCCGGCACCAAGCAGACTGTTCGTGTGCCCACCAGGGTTTCGTGCGAGGCCTGCAAGGGCACCGGCTCATCCGACGGCCAGCGAGCGGCGGACACCTGCACGACCTGCAACGGCGCCGGCAAAGTGCGCGCCCAGCAGGGTTTTTTCCTGATCGAGCGCACCTGCCCCACCTGCGCGGGCTCCGGCCGCGTCATTCGCAGCCCTTGTCGCATCTGCCAGGGGGCGGGCACCGTGCAGCGGGAGCGTTCGCTGCAAGTCACCATCCCCGCCGGCGTGGAGGATGGCACTCGCATCCGCTTGCAGGGTGAGGGCGAGGCAGGCGGGCAGGGGGCAGCACCCGGCGACCTGTATGTGCACGTTGCCATTCGCCAGCATGGGCTTTTCCATCGCGAGGGCGCGCATGTGTTCTGCGAAGTGCCGGTGCGCATGAGCCAGGCCGCCCTTGGCGACGAGATCGACGTGCCGGTGATCGACGGCACCAGGGCCAAGGTGAAAATCCCTGCCGGCACGCAAACGGGCGCCCAGTTCCGGCTGCGCGGCAAAGGTTTTTCGGTGCTGCGCAGCACCGCCCGGGGCGACATGGTGATCCAGGCCAAGGTGGAAACGCCGCAGCACCTCACGCGCCGCCAGCGTGAGTTGCTTGAGGAGTTCGAGGCCGAGGCAAGCGGCCACGCCAAGGGCAGCCCGGAACATGAGGGGTTTTTCGCGAAGATGAAAGAATTTCTCGCCGGGCGGGATTAGCAAGAAGTTCTTTTCTGAAGAAAAGAACCAAAAGACTTTTGTTTCTCCACTGGTTTCACGATCGAGGCCATGGCCGGATGTTGCCGCGGGCACCAGGAATAAAAGTCTTTTGCTTCTTTTCTTCAGAAAAGAAGACTCTTTTCCTGCGGTGCGGGGGGTGAGCCAGTCACGACAATCGTGCTGCCTTGGCGGGGTGTTGCCCAAAAGTGTCTTTCGAGTGTCATTGTATCGAAATAACACAGCTCCGTGAATTCCATGTTTGACAGTTGCACCCGGGCCACGTTTCTGCCATAACTTCCTTCGCACCAGAGCTGAAGCGCACCCCCCCCCCGCGCTGACGGCCGGTGTCATAGGCGGCGCAGCTGAAAAGCTGCGCCGCCTTCATTTAAGCGCCGCCCGTTCTCTCTCCACCCGGTAGGGCGTTAGAGGTAGCAGCACTCGTGGGGTGGAGTGGTCTTCCGCACCCCACCACTTTCGCGACACTGGTACTCCCTGCTACGAGCACCCCCAGGTTTTTACGAATTCTTCCGTGTCGGCTTCAGCGCTGCCGCCGACCACCGCATGAACCGCCCTAAGGGTGCGCAAGTTGCATAGCCGCGATGGACGGTAATAGCGGAATATCATATGGTTCGCTCGTCCGATCGATGGAATGGGTTGGCAATGGCCACGGCGCAGCGTCAGGAGAATGACTTAATCGATCAGCGCGTGCTCGTGAGCAACACGGCAGCTAACATGATCTCGTCGCTGCATCCGTTCAACAAAAGTAAGGCGAACGCTGCGCTGGCAACGATCAAGTCGAGCGTTCTCCAGCCGACGAAAGTCAAGAAGATCGTCGGCGTCGATAATGCCTTCGTGGCGCGTGCCGGTAAATTGCGGGTGTTCTTCAAGCAGGAGGGTGACTCGCTCGTCATCACCTCGATTACCGCGCGGGGCTGATGGCGAAGCGCTACTTTGACAAACATGTCTTCAGTTTGACAGATGCAGAAGCTGAACTCGCCGAATTCAAGACCCTGCTGGACACCAACACCGACCTCGCCGAGCGGGATCAGGTCCTCGCCAATTTCAAGAAATGGCCGAATTTATGCGCGATGTTAGGGCGGTACAACATCCGCTTGGGCATCGGCGATCTGATCAGGCGTGAGTTTCGGATACTCCCCCACTTCCGGACCGATATCACCGTCCGCCGCGCCGGCACCGACAATATTTGCTTGATCGAGTTTGAGGGCGCGTCAGACAGGCATATTTTCGAATATAGCGATCGCGGCATCGACCCATGGGCACGCGCTTTTGAGAAGGGGTTCAGTCAGATCGTAGACTGGACTTGGGCGCTGGATCACTATCGCAAGACAGGCGATTATGTGGATGCTTTCGGCGGCGAGCGGCCCAACATCGTGGGTTTGCTCGTCATCGGACGCTCCGCCTCACTGTCGACAACAGTCCGCAAGGATCGGTGGGAGTGGCGGCGGAACAAGGTTAAGGCCGATAGCTTCACGCTTACCCTTGTGACATTCGACGAGCTTCATAGAGACTTCGAGATGTGGCTCGGCCAGATAAAGATGGAAAGCGGGGCTTCCTGACGGGCCATAGGCCGAATGTACGTTTCTGCTCTCCTCTACCCGGCAGCAGACTGACTGCTCTCGATCCGCTGCGCCAACTGCTCACGTTCCTCGGTCATTCGAAGCGGGAAGCGGTTCACTCCCCGCAAGCACTCGCACTTCGATCGATTAAGGGCTGAACCCGTCATACCCATGGCCGGGCGTCGCGCAAGGGATGCTGTAGAATGCGTCGGGATACTCGAAACTGTGCGGGTTGCCGGCCGGGGTGCCAGGCGGTGCGGCGATCCGGTAGGCCTCCATCATCCGCGTGCGGTCATGGGCGGCCATGCACCGGGCGTGGGCCACATCGTAGCGCTGCGCGGTGTGGGACCGGTTGCATCCTTGATCGCCGCGGTGCCAGCCTGGCGGCACACATCCTCATCCTCTGCAAAGGCTGTGAAGTCGCTGGCATGGGCCGGGCAGGCTAGTTTCGCGACAGCGGAGCCGGCGCCCAGAAGGCACGCGGCGACGAGGAGTATTTTTTGGCGTGAGCACATGCCTTTCTCAACGTGATTGAATCGCCGGGGCTTCGTTGGCACCTGAATATACTTGGAAGGCGATCCAACCTACATTATCGCGCGGGCCCTTTCGGCGAGGAAATCCTCAACCGATACGCCGGTTTTGCCGGCCACGAGCCTGCGGCTCAGAGCCTGCGCCCGCCCAACAATCCGATCTATGGCGTCGCCGCTATCTCCGTGAACGCCATCGGTTTGGGCAAGGTCATGCTGCCGGCGGTGTTCAGAAAGCAGGCAGACGCGCTCATCCGCGATGGCCTTGTCATTCATGGGCAATTCCAGTTTTTTGTTACACGCAAAGCTCTAATCCATTCGCCTCGTCCCAATTGCTATAAAGATCAATAACAAAACGCAGGCGCGAATCGGCGCATACCTGATACTCTAAAGCCCTTTACCCACGATGGAGACCGGGATGGCGAAGGCAGCCCCTGCAAACCCAGCGTTCAAGCTCGCCGCGGAGATCGCGGACCTCGAACAGGCAGCCGGCGACTTCGTGGCACCCAAAGGTGCCGAGGCGCTCATGCGCAAATGGCTCACCCCCGGCGCCATGAAATCCATGCCGGATTACCGCCAACTTGGCGTGATGGCTGATGTCGTGTTGCTGGCCGGCGACCTGCTGCTCTCCCAGCCCTCGTTCACCGGTGGGTCAGCCTTCACGCGCCTGGCCAAGGCACGCGCCGGCAGATTAGGCAAGGCGGCCGACCCCGCCATGCAGGCGCTGCTCGGCGCCCGGTTCAGGCTGCTGAAAGTGGTAGGGCCGCTCGCGCGCGAAATTCTCCCCGTGCAGGATACACTCACCGGCGAAACGTGGCGCCTCGTCTGGGCCGATCTGCCGCCGCTCGCCGCAGGCATGCATCTGTTCGGCCGCTGGGCGGCGGTGGCGGAGGGCATGATCTGCCCCGCAGGCGTGACTACGCCGCTGGATGCGCCGGCGCTAGCCGTCGCCACTGGCAGCGGCGCCGCGGGCGCGCAAGGGGCCATGGCCCAGGCCCGCTGGGCGGAAGCGGTTTACACCCACGTTGTACGGCATGGCACGGCGGATGTGCCCGGGCTGAACCGGCCGGCCATCGGGGCGCAAGCCGGCGCGGGCGAACAAGATGATGGCGACCCGTTCGGCGCCGCTTCACCCGTCGTTCGGCTGGTGGAGGAATGGCGCGATCTTGGCCAGGGCGCGCCAGGCGAGGATCTGCTTCGGCGCACCCGGTCCTTCGCGGATCTGACGTCCCTGCTCGATATCCTGGCCTGCATCCCTGTCACGCGGTCCCAAGGCGCCGAAGCCATCGCTTCCGCCTTCGAACGGATGGCGATGGTGCTGATGGAAACCATCCACCGGCGCGAACAGGCCGTCTCAGGCGGCATGGGCGGCAAGCTGACGCTGGATGCGGTGGCGGCGGCGATCGAACACCGGATCAAGGCCCACGGCCTGCCGTCCGACGTGCGGGGCCTGTTCCAGGCGTTTCGCCGGCGCCTCGCCGGCAGCGGGCCGGCGACTCGGCCGGAAGATGCGGAGTTCCAGCGGCTGATGCAGCGCATCCAGGCGCTGCGGGCAAAAACCGTGGCGCAAGGGTGCACGGAACAGGAGGCGCTGGCGGCCGCGGAGAAGGTGGCGGAGCTTCTGGACCGGTACGGGCTTTCCCTTGGCGAGCTGGAATTCAAGGCGCAACCCTGCGAAGGTATCGCCATCGAAACTACCAGAAAACGCATGGGCCCGCTGGATAATTGCGTGCCCTCCATAGGTGCTTTCTTCGATTGCCGCGTGTGGGCCGAAACCGGTAACGGCGCGCCCCTGCGCTACATCTTCTTTGGCCTGCGCACGGATGTGGCGGCCGCACAGTATCTGTACGAGATGGTGGAACGAGCTTTCCAAACCGAAACGAACCGGTTCCGCGCGGGCAACATCTACGCGTCGATGGAAGGGGAGCGGCGTAGTGCGACGAACTCGTTCCAGCTCGGCATGGCCAACGCGATCGTGCAGAAGCTGCGCACACTGCGTGAGGCGCGCGACGCGCATATGCGCAGCGCCTCGGGGCGTGATTTGGTGCCGGTGAAGGCGGCGGTGGTGGAGGATGAAATGGCTAAACTGGGGCTTTCCTTGCGCACGATCAGCGGGAGTGGGCCGAAGCGTGTGCTGAGCGATGCGTATGCCGCTGGGCATGAGGCGGGGCATCGGTTTGAGTATGCGCCCGGTATCAGCCAAGCGGCGTAGCCCGCATCGCGCTTGGGCGATGCGGGTGAGGGGCCTCAAAAGAAAGCATCTTCTTTTCTGAAGAAAAGAAGCAAAAGACTTTTGTTTTTCAGCTTCTCCCAAAATCGGGTCTGCGGCTACAAACTTGCCGCAGGCGCAGGAATAAAAGTCTTTTGGTCCTTTTCTTCAGAAAAGAACGCCTTCCTTCCTTTCGACCCGCATCGCCCAAGCGCGATGCGGACTACAAGAATACATCCGACGGGGTGTCGCGCTTCAGGGATGTGCCGAGTTCGACGCCCAGGCGGTGAGCTTCTTTCGCGCAGCCATCCAGCTGGCGCTTCAGCAGGAACGTGCCATCCGCGCGGGCCACCAGCCCGGTGAGGCGCAGATCGCCGTTCGGCAGCAACCGGGCGTGGCCGCCGATCGGCGTGTGGCAGCTCCCGTCCAGCACCGCCAGCATGGCGCGCTCGGCGGTGGCGACGGCGCGGGCTTCCGGGTCTTCAATCGCGGCCAGCATTTCGCGCAGCTCGACATCGTCCTCGTGCACGGTGATGCCGACGATGCCCTGCGCGGCCGAAGGGACCATGAATTCGGGGTCGAGGATCACGCTCGCCTCATGCGCCATGTTCAGGCGTTTCAGGCCGGCGAGTGCCAGCAGGCTCGCCTCGCAATCGCCGGCGCGCAGTTTGGCCAGGCGCGACTGCACGTTGCCGCGGATGGTGGTGATGCGCAGGTCGGGCCGCGCGTGTAGAAGCTGGGCCTGGCGGCGCACCGAGCAGGTGCCGACCAGGGCGTTTTGCGGCAGGCAGGCATAGGGATCGTCATCTTGGGGGATCGGCCGGCCGAGAACGAGCGTGTCGCGCGCATCCTCACGCTTCATGGTGCAGGCCAGAACGATGCCGGCGGGCAGATGCGTTTCCAGATCTTTCAGGCTGTGCACGGCGAAATCGATGCGGCCATCGAGCTGGGCTTCGTCGATTTCTTTCGCGAACAGGCCTTTGCCGCCGATATCGGCGAGCCGGCGGTCGAGAACGGTGTCGCCCGTTGTCTGGATCAGATGTTCCTCAAACACATCCATGCCGCGCAGAACAGGACAGAATGTTTTCAACTGCTCAAGGAAGGCGCGCGTTTGCACCAAGGCGAGCGGCGATTTGCGGGTGCCGACGCGCAGCGGCAGGTGCCGTATATGCGGCCGGGTGCGGCGCTTGATCACCGCCGGTGCGGTGAGTGCGTTATTCGAAAGAAGGGCGGTATCAAGCTGCACTGTTTCAGCTCCCAAACGGATAATTAAGCCGTACGACGGCGTAGTTGAGGACAGCGGCGAAGCTGACCCAGGCGAGATAAGGCACCATCAGCAAGCTGCCGGTGCGGGTGTAGGGACGTAATGCTATTACCAGCGCGAGCACCGACAGCCAGAGCGCCACGGTTTCGGCCAGCGCCCAATCCGGCCGGTGCAGCCGGAAATAGATGGCACTCCAAGCCACGTTCAGCACGCCATTCGCGGCAAACAGTCCGGCAATGCGTGCCCAGGCGCGCAAGGGTGGCCGCGCCTGCCAGGCGAGGTAGCCGGCCACCGCGGCCATGGCGAAAATCGCTGTCCAGGCAGGGCCGAACGCCCAATCGGGCGGTTGGAACCAAGGGCGGCGCAAATGTTCGTACCAAGGTCCGAGATCCGTCATCAGCGCGCCGACGCCCGCCACGCAGGATGCGCAGAGAAACGCAATCAGCGCAGGTTTGAACGCGCGGCCTTGCATCGGCATCGAAGACAATTGCAGCCCTCACGCCTTGGCCATGCCGAAGAGATGCGCCAGATCCTTGAAGAAAATCTTTGCATGGGCCGCCGGCTTGGCGCGGACCAACTGTTTGTTCATGTACGCGTCCCAGGTGAGTTTCTGGACGTCCTTGTCCTTGCAGATGGCGACAAAGCTCTCGCGCCGTTTGTCGCTGGCGTACCAGAACCACTGCATGATCCCGAGAATCAGGAACACGCGGCCATGCGCCTTCATGAAGCGACGGCGGGGTTCCCGCAGCACGCGCGCATCGCCGGTGACCAGGAATTTTTCTGCCGCCTGCGCGGCCAGGCGGCCACCTTCGAGCGCGTAAAAAATGCCTTCGCCCGAAGCAGGGGCGACAACGCCGGCGGCATCGCCGGCTAGCACCACGTCGCGCCCGTTATCCCAGCGTTTCAACGGCTTCATCGGGATCGGGGCGCCCTCGCGCCGCACCGTCTGCGCATCGCTGAGGCCGGCGGCTTCGCGGAGATCCTTAACGGAGCCGCGGATGGAAAAACCCTTTTTCGCGCTGCCGGAGCCGACACTCACGGTATCCCCATGCGGAAACACCCAGCCATAGAAATCGGGCGAGAGCCGCCCTTCATAAAAGATGTCGCAGCGGTTGGGCTCGAACAGCCGGCCGAGCGTGTCCTTCGCCTGTTCGGGCGCTTTGACGATCTCATGGTAGGCGAACACGTAGGGGGTTTTCTCCGCGCCCTTGATGCACTGCTTGGCGACGGCGGACTTGGCACCGTCCGCGCCGATCACAAGGCGGGTGCGGATGCGGCCGGGCTCGGCCGCGCCATCGGCGCCCTTGGCGTGATAGGCCACGGTGGTGACACCATCTGCTTCGTGTTCGACGGCGTCGAAGAAGCCGGTGCGGCGCTCGGCACCGTTTTCCTCGGCGCGGGCGCGGAGCCATTCATCGAAATGCTCGCGATCGACCATGCCGACATATCCGCCATCGATGGGCATGTCCACCTGCTTGTGGCTGGGCGAGACCATGCGGGCCGCGCGGATGCGGGCCTTGAGTTGCGAATCGGGGATCTGGAAATTCCGGATCGCGACGGGTGGGATGGCGCCGCCACAGGGTTTGATCCGGCCGCCCCGATCGAGCAGCAGCACGCTGTGGCCGGCCTTGGCCAGATCCGCGGCTGCGGTGGCACCGGCAGGGCCGCCGCCAACGACGACGACATCGTAAACATGGTCGGTCATGCAGCGATCTCCTTGAGAAGGGAATGGGTGAAGCCATGGGCCTTTTGCGTGGCCTGGGCGGGCTCGAAAATGCCGCGCGCGAGTGCGGCCGCAGCGACGAACAGGATGGCCTGGCCGATGAACACGGCGGCGTAGGCCGGGGCAGGGGTGCCGAACAGCGCGCGGAAGACGTCGCTGGTGGCGGGGCTGAGCAGGCTGCCGGCGCCGAAAGCCAGGGCCTGGGCGGCGCCCCAGAGGCCCATGCGAACACCTTCACGCGCGCCGGCGCCCTGGCTCGCCAGCGCCATCATCGCGCTGATGGCCGATACGGCGAAGGCCCCGTTGGCGGCGCCGAGGGCAAAGATCATTGGCTTGAGGGGCGCGAGCGGGCCGGCGAAACCGGCTGCGGCCAGCGCCACCAGGGAAAGGGCGGAAGCCGCGCAGCCGCCGACTGTCCAGGCGCGCATGGGCTGCAGCCGGCCGGCGCCGATGAACAGCGTGGCCAGGCCCACCAGGATCATGCCGGCCATCACGCCGCCATGCTGCAGGCTGGTGAGGCCTGCCGTTTGCGCGGGCGTGAGTGCAAACACGGCGCCGGCGAAAGGCTCCAGGATCAGCTCCTGCGCGCCATAGGCCAGCATGGACAGGAAAACGAAGATCGTGAAGCGGCGGGCGCGCTTTTCGGCCCACACCTCGCGCAAGGCGGCGATGAAATTCTGTTGCGCAGGCGCGGTTTCAGCTTCGGCTTGCGGCTTGCGTTCCACGCCGATGACGGCAAGGCAGGTTACCAGGAAGGCGGCGGCGGCAACCTTGATGGCCACATGCACAAGGAGCGGCAGCGAGAACGGGTGCAGCATGTGGCTGGTGGCGCCGGCGGTGACGACGATTCCGAAAATCATCATCACCCAAACAATGGTTGCCGCGGCACCTCTGCGGTTTGGCGCTACCTGCTTGGCCATGATCACCAGCACAGTGGTACCGGCGGCGCCGACGCCAATACCGACGGCAGCGAATGACAGGGCCGCGAGGATGATGCCGGGCAGAAGATGCGTCGCCATCAGCGCAGTGGCGCAGGCCGCCGAGATGCCGCCGAGGCAGAGGCAGGCGACGCCGCCAATGATCCAGGGGGTGCGCCAGCCACCAATATCCGATCCATGGCCGAGGCGCGGACGCAACACCTGAACGCCGTAATGCAGCGCCACGAGAGCGCCCGGCAGGATGGCCGGCAGCGCCAGCTCCACAACCATGACGCGGTTCAGCGTGATCGTGGTGAGAACCACCACGGCGCCGAGCGTGGCCTGGACCAGGCCAAGGCGGAAAATGCCGAACCAGGTCATGAAGAATGTTCTTTTCTGAAGAAAAGAACCAAAAGACTTTTATTCCTGGTGGTGTAGGGAGATGCCGGGCCATGGCCAAAGAGGCGGGACGAGCGGAGAACCAAAAGTCTTTTGCTTCTTTTCTTCAGAAAAGAAGAGTCTTGCTTTCTCATGTGTGCATCCCCCGCAGCGCGAAGGCAGTAACGAGCATACCGATCACGTATAGGCTTGTGCCCGTAGCGTTGTACCAAGGCGCCTTTTCGCGCGGCGCCTTAAGGAACACCGCCATCAGCGCTACCTGCGCGGCAAGCAGGCCGGCCACTGCCAGCGCGTGGGCCGGGAAACCCCAGTGCACGAGCAACAGAACCACCACCACTTGCGGCGCACCCATCACCACGCAGGCAAGGCGCGCAGCATTGGGCGCGCCGAGCTGCACCGGCAAGGTGCGCACGCCGAGTTGGCGGTCGCCTTCGATCGACTTGAAATCGTTCAGCGTCATGATGCCATGCGCGCCGATGCTATAGAGCACCGCGGTGGCGATGATGCCGGCGGTGGGCAGGGCGCACTGCATGATGGCGGCGGCGGTGAACCAGGGCAGGCCTTCATAGCAGGCGCCGCAGGCCGCGTTGCCCCACCAGCCGTTCAGCTTGATGCGCCAAGGCGGCGCGCTGTAGGCCCAGGCGAGCCCTAGGCCCAACACCGTGGCGGCAAACGCCCAGGTTCCAAGGCACGCCGCCAGCGCGAGCGAGAGGCATGTCCAGAGCCCGGCCAGTGTGAGCCCGCCATGGCCGGGCACCCGGCCGGAGGGGATGGCGCGCCCCGGCTCGTTTATGGCATCGACGTGGCGGTCGTACCAGTCGTTGACCGCCTGGCTAGTGCCGGTGACCATCGGGCCACAGAGCGCGACGCCTGCGGCGACCAGCCACCAATGGCCGGAGAGGGGGCGGCCGGCGGACACAATGCCGCACATGAACGCCCACATCGGGGCGAACCA
>Ga0116231_10010481_pt1 | contig 14899 bp, 18 predicted proteins | sample S1TSphgellanicum_2_FD_89695 | JGI IMG/M metagenome (GOLD analysis project Ga0116231, IMG submission 89695) | Host-associated microbial communities from peat moss isolated from Minnesota, USA - S1T2_Fd - Sphagnum magellanicum MG | ecosystem: Host-associated > Plants > Peat moss > Unclassified...
TTCAAAAGGATTGTATTTTAGACTATTACAATTCTAGATTCCATCATAATCATCCATAAATGTGTCTTTACATGGTAAAAAAGGACTAAGTAAAAATTTAAAAAAAGGTGATGTTATGACAAGATTTTAGTACACCTTAAAAAATTTGTACCCATTAATCATCCCTTATATCATCTTTAAACACATCCATGTGATAATCATGGTCTACACCAAAAATGATTAAAAAAAGGGGCCTTGCATTCCAATGTTTCATCATTCAATGGTTCAAAATGAAAAAAAAATTGTATGTCAATCCACTCATGGATTATACAAAGTGAACCAAGAGAACCCAATGATGATAAAGTTTGTTAGGGATGAAATCACATTGAAAACTATTTTGCTAAAATGTGATCCAATGGTATTTACCAACACTTTGGTTTGTCTTCTTCATCAATGTTTACACACCAATTCCGTGTTAATGAAACATAAAGATGCACCAAAATTAAACAATGTTTGACTTTTCATTGTCATGGACTTTTCACATTTGATTGTGATCAGTAATAGGAAATGAAGTGTTGGGTTTGAAATATGTGGGGACCATTTTGAGCACATATGATTCATTGAAGTCTAGTCTCAAGGTCCTTATTGAAATTGGATGTCCTCATTTCCCAATTTTTTAAGGTGTGAGGTGGTGAAGGAAATGGCATGTGTTGTATGTTGTCTTTGTTTCTTTAAACAATTATTAATTATGTGACTTGGTTCTCCACAATACAATTTATTTTATTTTTTTTGTGCACATCAATTTTGTTTTTCCTATTTTGTGAGTGGGTTGAATTGTGTCCTATCAATTTGCATAGGATCATTTTTTGGTGTAAATACCACTCGTTACGATCCCATGGGGGGACATGAGATTTCTCTATACTAATAACAACTTCCAATGTTTCTCTTGTTGAGAATGTTCAAAAAACTTATTATCACATCAAACAACTTGTGTAATGGCTTGGTTCAATTTTGTGAGATTTGGCATGGTAAACATAGATCCTTCACTTTGTTAGGTAATTTGAATTAAAATTGATTCATGAATGTAAATTCATCCCATGAGATGTTACATGTTCATTGCCTAAACTTAGATCCATACACATCAATTGGGTGTGATCTTTAGTGAAGGGACTAGTTGTTGATGTATGCTCTTTGTTTGACTCTCCAAAAGTGGCATTGAATTTTTCAACAAATGCTTCAAAGTTGTTAAAAAATGGAGATTGACATTCCAACAAGGAAACAAACCACATTAAAGTAATTCTTGATAACAACTTGCCAATGAGTTCAACTTGGGCTAAGCCATTTGGATAGTGTTAAGGACGAAATCAAATGACTAGATGCATTTGGTTGAAAATTTACTTCAAAACTTTGACTGTGTTCCATCAAACTTGTTAGGAAATGAATTTGTGGCTCTTTTGTTTGGGGTGATGTTGTATGAACATATCTTAATGATGCCAATGTTTGAGTATTTTGAAGATCAACAATGAATTCATGACATGATTGATTTTCATATTATATAAATATAAGAATGACAAGGATTTCTTCCATGGACACAATTATTTCATCTATTGACATTCCAAACAATATTTCCAACAAGAACAAGGACATGAAAAAAGTAATAAACATAGGCTTGATGGGGAGTTTGTTTAAATGATTAAGGGCACAAAAATGTCTAAGGTAAAAGGACTTCCAAATTTGTAAACATTCCCACTTTTTAATTCAAATGAACACTTTAGACCACATATTTTGGCATGTGATGGATAAAGTTTAAACATGAGAAAAAAATAAATTTATAATTGTTAATTTTTTTCTAAAAATTGGATCAAAAATGTATTTGTCAATTTTATTATTCAAGGAATTTTTTAATGTGAATCCTAATGGTACCATTCAATGATGGGTTTGTTTTAATCTTAATTAACAATTATAAAATATACTATCAGGAGAAGAATGATAACTCCTCCCAAGTCCAAATTATGATATGTCTTGTGAATGTGAATTGTCCATGCATCATTTTGGTTTTAATTTGTATTAATCACATTCTTTTTTGGTTTGTGCAAATTGACTTCACCTTTAACTCAACTTAACAAGACTGTCCTTGTCACATTTTAGAACTCCCATGCCCTTTGTCTTAATGGGAATTAGGAAGCACAACTTAAGTTTGCATTTCATTACAAAATTGGGAAATAACAAAAGTTTTTACTTGTGGTACCATTTGACAAACCTAAAGGTGCATCAAGATGACTATTATGATCTTAATTCACTATTTCGTGCAATATCTTTTGGTGGCATTAGCCTCATTTTAGGAGATACATTTGCCCAAGTGGTTTATTTTTTAAAAAATTGCTTTTATAGTTTTAATTATGGCTTCTTTAACTTTTGCTTGACCAATGATTTTTTAAAATGAAAAACCCTAATCATGTTCACAAATGCACCTTCCTTTTCATCAAGGGTTGAAAGTGGTTTTACACAGCCTTTTTGTTGCCCTTAGCATGTGTTTGTTTTTCACCCTTAAAAATGTTTTTTGGTCAACAAATGGTTTGACATCAACATTTTATGTTAGAGCATTTGCAACATAACACTTTCTTCAACATGTTATTCAATGAAAATCCTAATGTACATTGAACTCACATCCTTTCATGTTCTTGCCTTAGCATGGGTGCACAATTTACAATTCAACTTATCTTCTTAATGTTTTTGTTGTCTTTTGCAAAACATTTCACAACACTTCCAATTTAGTTAGGATTTTCCATCTTTCAATTGTGAGCTTTTTCCAATGCATGTGTACACAACCCATCAATCCACTAGGTGTTCATTTGTTGTAAGTGATGTGGTCACGGTAACAAACATAAAAGGGCACATGCACATGATGAGTGTATGTGACACCTTTGCATCCATTGCTTGTGAGGTTGGTTTTCAATTTCCACATGAGAAAAAAAAAAGGTTCTACATGTGTTTTTTCAACCACATTGAACTCTTGTCATCAAATAGTTGGCATCTTTGTTTCCAAACAAATATGAAGTTTGCACCTTATTTTTGATTAATTTTCACACAAATATTCTTTACTTCTTTGACATATTCAACATGAGGATTTGTTATCGCTTTAGAAGCAACAGAATCAAGAGGAAGAAGCTACTCTAATTAGCACTCAACATATGCTTTCAACAATCAAAGTTTTTAAATGTTTACACAAACAAATAGACAATTTCTTACGTAAATTTGTCAATGCTACTTACGATATTGAAAGGTTAGAAAATCCTTCATCTTCCATCTTGGTTAACATCAAACGATGCAATCATCTTCCATTTTGGTTAACTTCAAACGATGCAATCATCTTCCATTTGAAGTCAAGCAATAACAATGTGGTTTTAGTCTCCCTACTTTTCCCCCTTTCCAAATTCATCTCCCATATCCATTAACAACTTGTTACAAGTAAATGATCAAGTTTCCACACACAATATTACACACTATTACAATCGCACTATTGAAAAGTAATATTTAAAAAATGCCCATGAAAGTCACAAACAACAAAAAGGCTCAACCCAAAAGAAAAGAAAAGAAAAGAAGAGAAAAAAAAAAAACTTGTGAATTTAAAAATAAAATAAAATGATGTTAAATGCAATGGAAATGAATTGCAACCAGTTTGCAATTAAAAAAATAAAATGAATTGAAATAAATTGAAAGAAAATTTGAACTGAAAATGAATGATTGAATGCAAAATAAAAACCTGTATAGAATTTTAAAAAGAAAGAAGAAAGAAGAAAAAATGAAATAAATAAAAAATGAAAATAAAATCATATTCTTAAAAAAGGTGAGGGAGGAGGAGGAGGAGGGCCAACAAAAAGAATGCTAATTAATGCCACACACAAAAACACCCCAAATTAGCAACCCCAAAAAAAGAAAAAGAAAAAGAAAAAGAAAAAACCATTTGAATTACATACAACAAATAAATAAATAAATAAATAAATGATGTTAAATGCAAGGGAAATGAATTATTGGAAGCAACTAAAAATTGAAAAAAATGAAATGAAAAAAAATTGAAAGAAAATTCAAAATGAAAATTGATGATTGAAGAATGCAAGTGAAAAAACCTGTGTGTATAATTTATTAAAAAAAAGAAAAAAAGAAAAAAAGAATAAAAAAGAGAAAAATAAAAACAAAATCATATTATTAAATAGAGGGAGGAAGGGAAAAAGAAAGAAAAAAAGAAAAAAAAAGAAAAAATCAAAAGAAAATCATATTATTAAATAGAAGGAGGAAGGGAGGGAGAGAGGGAGAGAGGGAAGTGGCATCTTCTTCATGATAAACTGTATTTGTCGTTTTGTTCTTTCTGTGTGTTTCTGTGGGTTTTGTAATCGCTTTTGTCGATCATCTTTTAGCTCTTTGCGTCATTGTTTCATTGTTGTTGTTTGTTGTGCAGAAAGTGTTGTGGTGCAATCAATATACATAAATTTCTTTGGAGGAAGTGTAAGAGTTTTGCATAACATGTTGGCACAGATTGTAAAGGCGTCGGTGGTGTCAAGCCGGCAAGCAATCAGAGGTAGTGGATTCATTCTCTCCAAGAGAGCGTACCATGAGAAGGTAAATGAGCCGGAACTCAACCCACCCCCTCCTCACGCCCCCCCTCCCTCCCCCCCTCCAAAAAAAATAAAACAAAGCGAAAAAGTACGCTGAAAGTTTGTGGTTATGTATATTTCCTATATTTTAGTTTGAAGATGTTTCCGATCTCGTGTTTTCTTGTGAAAGAAAAGAGTTATTTTGCGCATCCGTCCATTTGGGAGATCCAGAGATGATGTCGTATTTGAGGTCCAGAGACCATATCAACAGGAAACACAAATTAGGGTTTGAGGATCAGAAATTTAGGGTTCCAGAAAAATCTACAAGCCCCTAGTGTATGTATGCGTCTCTTTGATTCTTCTCCAATCTGACATGATTTGGATTTTGCTGAAGCTCTAACTTGTGGTCGAGATCAGAAATTTAGGGTTCAAGAAAATTCCACAAGCCCCTAGTATGTGTGAATGCATCTCTTGATCCTTCTGTAATTGACAGGGTTTTGTTTTTGCTGAAGCTCTAATAACTTTTGGCCTCTTGATCCTTGGGGCTTGACTACTGCTACTGGTGTTCTCTTCCACATAAATGACCAGCTGGGAGTTGGAATTCAGAATACTCACTCATGGCTGACGTCTTGTTGTTGTCTCTTGCTCATGCTTTGCTCTTGATCTGATTTATTTGTTTTTGAGGCATTGTGTTTTGTGGTTAGGTTGTAGAGCACTACAATAATCCCCGCAATGTGGGGTCATTTGACAAGAATGATCCATCGGTTGGCACTGGGTTAGTTGGGGCACCTGCTTGTGGTGATGTGATGAAGCTGCAAATTAAAGTGGATGAAGCAACTGGAGAAATTGTGGATGCATGCTTCAAGACCTTTGGTTGTGGATCTGCTATTGCCTCATCCTCTGTTGGTATGTTAAATGAAGACTATTGGAAACCCATGAGTTTCCACCCATGTACCATATCATGATGTCTTGTATTTTAGCTCTTGCAGTTGGGGTCTATGTTATTATGGGATTCTATAGTGACTTACTTTTTGCTGATGTCTTATTTCTTGGAAATATTTGCAGCTTCTGAGTGGATCAAAGGGAAGCCCATGGATGAGGCAGTGAGCATTAAGAACAGGTCAGTGCAATTCTTTTGCGTTGCGATAGTGTTTGATAGGAAAGTAACTTTTATTTTGCAAATCTCGCATTCTTTTTTTGTATACATGTTAGACATTTATTTGAACATGAACATGTTGCACTATTTCAGAGTTTGAGATATTACAATTTGTGGATATTCTATGCAGTGACATAGCCAAGCACCTGTCGCTTCCACCTGTGAAGCTACACTGCAGTATGCTAGCTGAGGATGCCATCAAAGCTGCTGTGAAGGACTATCAGCAAAAGAAAGAAAAACTCTCCGTGGAGGCATCTACCCATGTTGAGGCTGACACTGCTGCTGCTGCTGCTGTTTAGTAATTTCCTATGATCAGAGACAAGGAGTGAGTTGGCAACTGCCAAAACACAAAAATCTTGGCCGAGTCTGCATGTACAACAGTTTGTCACTGATATACAGATGGGTGTGGATTTACCAGGTTATGAGTTTGTTGCAGAACATTGTATTCGTTAGCTGGTTCTGTGTTGTCAAAATTCATTGTTTCTAGTGTGGTTCCTAAAGGGACACAATGTAAAATGTTTTGTTTCCTGGCCATGAATTCTCTGCTCTTTCAGTGAGCATGACAGAATCCAAGTCTAAAATTAAATCTTTTGGTTGAATGAAATTGGATTCTTGTGTCTTTTAATCTTCCAGTCCAGACAGTTTCCTCATATTCTAATTCCCATTGTGTCAAACTAATGTTGGTCTGAACTATAGGTGTTGGCATTGACGGTCTCTGGACATGCTCAAGCATATTTGTGTTTCTATAGTTGTGATTACAACTACTGCTTGTGGCAGACTCCAGATTGAGTGTGGACAGAAATCAAGGAGTTTTGTGCATCAGATACAGAGAGCATAATTCAAGGAACATGTGTGGGCACTGCGAGTCCTCAGATGATGTATATTTTCAAAAGCAATGAGAAACTTTTCTTTCTCTGTACTAAGAATTTCTCCTCATAGCACACAAGCTTTTTCTCCATACAACTTACACCACACGGCTGACAATGACCCTGTGTTTTTTTCTGAAGCATGTCAAAGGGGTTATTATACTCATGCTGCTAATGTAGCAATTGCCAACAGGTCATCTGAGGTGCAACCAAGGGCAAAAAGCACAGCTGAAAAGAAATAACACATAGTAAAAGACTCTGTATCACATTGATCAAATTGACATCCAAGTCATCTTGATGAATTGTAAAAGAAATAACAGTGTCCATGGCACCCCTCTGCATTAAAGCAAAACAAAAGACATTTATCCAAATCAGAAAGCAAAAAAATGGATGCACTACAATTCTCTCCATTTCTTTGAGCTCAATGGATGTTTTTTTCAGGAAAGGTGCCAATTTAAAAAAACTGTAATGCAAGAGTAGGAGGGATAGGAAAGCATTACCTCCAGATGCTCTTAGTCATCATGGGAGCAGTGCTACTCAGCAATGAGCACCTTTGTCTCAAGCTGGTATGTTTTGGTGAAGAAGAAAGGAAAGCTCAGATAGGTTGCAAGCACTCCGCTGAATGTTGAAGCTCCAAGCAACATGTTCATCACCACAATCTGCAGCTGAATTGCTTCCATAGGTGATGCGCCTCCCATGATGAGGCCTGTCATTGCTCCAGGTAAAGATATCAACCCAACTGTCTTGGCGTTATCAAGAGTAGGCGATAACCCTACAACAAGCGCTCTTCGCACTTGCTTCAGTGCTGCCTGCCGTGGTGTTGCTCCAAGTGCTAACGCTGTCTCAATCAAACCTTGCTGCATCCTTATGTCTTCTCGCATGCGCTTCAGAACCACTCCTGTCACAGTCATTGCATTTCCAACCTGTACACACAACCACAGGAAGTGCATGAAGTCATCAAAATTGGCATTTGCTGTTACTAGAACCAGTGAGCCAAACCATCAATGTTAAGACATGTGAGAGAATTAGATTAACTGGTAGCGTCTTCTTTTACCATAGGGTAGTTCAAATTGCCTACCATCATTCCAGCAACTGGGATGATGTATCGTGGTGTGAAGGGGAACACTTTCAGCACAACCAACAGAGCCATTGTCAAGCTCGTTCCTACAAAAATGGAGGCCCCAGCAACATAAGCACCTCTTGGCACATGCTTTGCCCGCCTTCCAGCAGTGCTGCCTGCCACGGTGACCATGAAAATGTATGCCATGAAGATCCACACAACATTGGATTGGTTGAAGATGAACTCCAGAACGAAGCCAATGATTGAGAGTTGAATGAAGGCACGGGTGATGGAGATTGCCATCTCCTGCTCGATCCCAAGGTGCTGCGAGTATGACACAACAATTGCCCCTACCACCACAGCTAGTGCCAGAAGAGGCCTCAACATCCCAGTTGAGAAATCGGCCCATATCTTGTGCCAGTCAATTGCCAGCATGTGCTTGCTCATCGCATCCAACGTAGCATTGTAGTTTCCTGCCATCTGTGCAAAGCCTTCAGTTGGACCAAGTGGATCAGAAAAAAATTTTAAAACACAATTCTGTGCCTTGAGTTGTTTCTGTTGCATTTTTTCAGAAAGCAAGGGGGAAGACTCAGTCTCTAACAGGTGGGACAGCACACAAATGGGTATTATGCAAGCATGAACAAGAAGAAACCCCAACCCTAAAAAAGAGAAGACAAAACCCTCAAACCTAAAAGAAAAGACACCAAACAAGACCACAAAAAACAAACAAAATTAAGAAGCAGACAAAAACCCCAAACCTGAAGAAAAGACAAAACCCACAACCCTAAAAGTAAAGGCAAAAAGCAAGACCGCAGAAGTTAACAAAATTAAGAAATGGATAATAACCCCAACCCTAAAGAAAACACACAACCCTCAACCCTAAAAGGAAAGACAAAAGCAAGACCACAAAAATTAACAAAATTAAGGCGCGGTTTGAACAACAGGAACAGCAGCGATGGTCATACCCATGTTCAAGGAACCTTGACCAGCAAAACCTTATGGTATTGACCACCTACCATAACACATCATCACTGACTTCTTCAGTTCCCTTGCACTGATAAAGGTTAATGTCAAGCATTAACCGATGTACTGAGTTTCTGTGACAAGATCAGTTGAAGAAAGCAGGAAAAATTCAGCCAAGTTGAGCTCTGGATCTAATCCTCAGATTGGGGTATCTAATTCAGGAATTGAAGTACTTCAGTAATTGCAGTTTTCAGTACTGAATTCAAAACTGAACAAGGTCCATGATGAGGTGATGACAGAAGGTGGTGTATCTAAAAAAAAGAAGGAAACCGAGCATTCAGGAGAATACAAACCCCCAAAAAAGAGAAAGAACAAAACAAAGAAAAACCAAAAAAAAGAACCGAAACCCAAATCCACGCAAAGCCTTAAACATCTTTTTTCCTGCATACTTTTTTGCAAAGATATGAGCTTATTAAAACAAACAAACAAACAAACAAACAAACAACACCCACCACAAGTGCAATGCAATTTTCCAACATGAACCCCAAACTCTAAACTAAAACTACCTTGATCACTCATTCGTACTGGGCCTTCTTTGTGTTCACCAAAAATCACACCCACCCACAAAGAAGAATCACAAGGAAAAGAGTGGGAACCAAAGCTTTTCAAAGTACCTGAGAGAGACTGAGAGAGAATGTAGAGAGAGAAAAAAAATGATAATGATGATGATGATGATGATGATGATATGGGTCTTGTTCTTAAGCCTGCAACCAAGCTCACACTGCAGTTTGCAAATCTTCCCACACTCTGCTGCTGCTGCTGCTGCTCATGTCTGATGTCTGGTGTGTGTGTGTGTGTGTGTCTCTCTCTCTCACTCTCAACTTCTACAATCTTAGCAACAAACTGAGTAGCATTTTGCCAACAGCAACAAGATCAACAATAGCAAATTTACACAGAGTAGTGATAAAACCTTCCCCATGTAAAACCCAGACAGAATTGCTTGCAAATTCCAACACTAAAACAGGTGCCATCTTCTGCATGGGCCATTCTTCTCTCTCCATTTATGGTCCATTTATGGCTTGCTTGGTTCTATCTACCAGGTACCAAACTAGGTACCAAACTAGGCACCAAACTATGCCCTTTGAGTTGATTTTACATCATCACTTTCTTTGATGTAAAACTTCTTTGGATCCTTTTTGTGGGTCTCACTTCCCTTAGCTCTCTCTCTGCCCCCCACTCCCCTTTTTTTCTTCCTTTTTGTTGGCTCTCCCCACTCAGAGAACTTGTTGACTCCTGGTGTAGAAGAAGAACATGGGCAGCTTTCTTTCTACATGTAGCCTAGTAGAACAAGGGCCAGCTTCAAACACAATGTTGGTCGAATAATAATTATTTATTTACCAATAGTTTCGGGGATCCCTTGTTGGTGGGGGGGCCAAAAAAACATGGAATTATTCCCAAATATTCTCCATTTTTCCTTCACAAATTTTGACAATTTCAACATTCTTTACAAAGGAATTTAATTAGTGTTGAAGCTGCCAAGGTAACACTGGTTTTGAGATATCGGGGTCCCAACCATACCATTGAGCAAGTGAAGCCATGGGAGCGTTTGCACCAACGGTTTGATGGGCTCAAATGGTATAGCCCTTGCTGGGACCCCGAGATCTCAAAAAAGGTTCTGTTGGGTGTTCTGATGCGCAGGTGACAGCCATGTCGGGGCCTCTCTATCACTGAGCCTTGACTTTGGAGTGCCCACAGCTTGTCAGGTTGGGTTTGCCATTGTGATTCAGGAAAGGGGGGTGCAAAACAAAAGAGAAAAAAACAAAGAAGAGCACAACAACAACAACTACCAATCCGTACCATTCCTTTCCATTTCAATCCTTTGAACATATGATACATGATAAGTTTAACAAACCTAACAAACCTATGTTGACATTTGAACATTTCAAAACCTACCCTATTGTATACCATGTGGCTAATTTTCCTTCTTAAGCAAAGTAAATGAGGATATGGCTTAAACTACCAAACCCTAAACCCTAAATTGATAAGAGGGTCTCAAATATTTTCAAAATCAGGTTATTTGATACCCTGTATGAGACAAAACAAATGAGTTCATGAAGAGCTTGCGCCCCCTTGGTTATGGAAAACATTGACAGAACCAAGCCAACACTGGAGTGAACACTAGATGTTACCATGTGAAACTCTGTAAGGCAATTCCATCACACGCATCTCACTGGGGCAGAATGTCATCTAGTTGGATTTTACATTAAAAATGTTAAGATTCACCCAGCTACACTGGAGTTAGTTATCAAGGTGGTTCTTAGCAGACCAAGCATTTCACTTTTCAAAATGCCCGATCCTTTGCCGAGGAGAAATTCTGCTGTATAAGATGCTCTCCAGATGCACTAGAAATGATCCCCATATATTCCATGTGCACATCATCCTATTGATCTTCATGGCTGTGTGTTTCTTCCTCACTAGTCATTAGATCCATCTTATTCAGTCCCAAGATCCATTCTTGTTCAGTACTCAGATCCCATCTTGAGTGCTTCTGTAATGCTTCCATAAAATCAAAACCAAGGTTTAGGGGCTTTGATGATGAACATCATCATAAAATTTTAGTGCAAAACTTTTGTGGTTATTCTCAAAATTTCAGCTTGCATCAATGACATTATCATCTTGGCGTTTTTGCAGACAGGACACAAAGAAAAATCACATTTGCTGCAACTCTCATCTAATGGAGGTCTCTGATCAAGTACCCACTCTTCAAAACAGGTGGATGGGGGAAGGGAGGGAGGTGGGGGGCGGGGGCAGCATAGCCATGAGACATGGAGGATGCCCAAGTCTTATTCTTCTAGCAGCCAAGGTTTTTGGATGTACCTTGGAACTGTAAAAATTGGCACTTTTACATGTTCTGGTGAAAATGTTGGGTATAGCACCCATCATTGGGGATTGACAGTTTCATCCTAAGCAAACCTGCTAAACTCTGCAGAACACTCTATCCATGTTCTTGTGGAGAACATGACTACCGACGAAGTGATGCCACCTTGGAGAGAACCCATGATAGCAGTTTGACAATAAAAGGGTAGAGATAGAACATGGTAGCCAATGAGAGAGCTGTGACAAAGAGAGAAGTGCCTGGAGGCTCAGAAAGACTTGGGCGTGGTGGTGATCCTCTTGCTCCAAATTCAGGTGAAGGCTTTTCTTTCTGTCTGTACCCCCACAATCCCAAACATGCCACCACCAACAAACAGGAATGATTTCGAAAGTCCATCCCATCAATGTGCTGAAGAATCTGAACATCCTGTTTAGGGTTTTGATTATCCCCACTGCTATTGAATTTACAGGAATTGAATCATATAAGAGGCTATACACAGAGAGAGCAGAAAGGCAACTGACTTCCTAGACAGAATTTTACTTTTGCTTACCGGGCTAGAATACTAAAAACTCCCCAGATTCCATCACTCTCTTCCTCAAGAGCTGCTGCTGATGAAACGTCATCTTCTGGTTCTGTACCTGCCCATGCATGAATTTACATTATTACATTATTAGCAATACCAGTGTAGAATATCAAGTTTTCTCCACTGGTGAATTACATTGTTACAGGTGTAGGACATGCCACAGAAATTACATCTAGAAAAATAGGAGATATTGAAGGAACACCCATGAAAAGTAAAAAGAAACAAGGTTTGTTGTTGTGAAGGTCTTGGGGGACTGCAGAAAGGCAAGTGGTGAGCAGTAGTGAAAGAAAACTCGTGGTCTTAGAACAGCCCATGTTTCTCTCTCTTTTCTAGGTACCAGAGAGAGAGAGAGAGAGAGAGTTGGTGAGGTCACCATGAGAGTGAGATCAGACCTCTGGTGAGTCTCCCAGGAGGCTACCCAGAGTCCAATTTATTTATTTTTCCAGCAAGATCAGAAAGTGTATGAATTTAGGGGGTGTTCTTTTTTCCTCTTTTTATTACAAATGCTTCAAAAGCCACATGCTTCTTACCCTGAGGCCTGCTGGAAGAAACATCAGCTTTAGCTGAACCGCCATGCCCACGTTTCTTTCTCTCAAGCTCTGCCAGATTCTTCACCAGTTCATGCTCCACAGCACTGTCACATTTCCATCAAATCCCCATCCCCCCAAGGTTTAGGGTTTAGGGTTTAGGGTTCCATGTGCTTAGCACTGATGGTCTTATGCAATAATTTTACAAAAACCTCGTACCTCAACCGTATTGGAATCATGACCTTTATTGTAAAGAAGTGGTCCCCACGAGAGGAAGGCTTGTTTAACTTTGGCATTCCCAATTTGGGCATCACAAGGATGTCACCAGGTTGTGTCCCAGCAGGCACTTGGAGGTCCATTAAGCCTTCTACTGTAGTGACCTGAAGAAAGAGCTCCAAAACCCCACACCCAAAACCCACTTGTTTCTTTCTCAGAGCCCAGGAAGTCCTGAAAGCTCCAAAACTTAACAACCCAACCAAAAATAAATGGTGTCAAAACAAAATCCAAGACTGGATATTTTCTCAAAACCGAGAAAGACAAATTGGGTAATTAACAGTCAGCATAATCTCTTGAAGTTGTGCTTCATTCATACTCATGATTCTTGCATCGTATCATGCAGATCCATGTAAGCCTTGACCAATAACAAGATTGGCTCTGAAAATCCAGAAAATGATGGATTGTGCACAAGGAAGAAAATGGACCTTTTCTATGGAGCCAAGTATTGCATTGATATAGCTGATTGATATGCTGGAACGGAGGTTAATGCCATCCCTTTCAATGTCTGGTATGTCCCTCACATCTAAAGACACATACAGATCCCCTGCAGGGCCTCTGCAATGAAGGCAACAGGAGACAAAACGCTTGGTGAGAAAGGAAACCAGCCTCTGTCTGGAGAGTAAAACCAAGAGAGAGTGCAACATCTACCAAAAGACGAGAAAAACAACAACCTGTGATTTGCTGACAAGAGTAGAAGAGTAACATAGCTGAGTGAACAAACATGTGCAAGAGAACCAAAAAAAACAGGAACAAAAAAGAAAAGAGTTTATGTTACCCTCTTGGACCAGCATCACCCTCTCCTCGAACTCGAAGAGTACTTCTGCTATGGACACCTGCTGGAACCTTCACTTTGATATTCTTCTTTACTTGGATACGTCCCTCCCCTCCGCACTTGCGACAATAATCACGCACCACTTCACCCTCACCTCCACAGGTTGTACAAGTTGACACCTGATGGTAATAATGGCAAAGATCAGCATATACTCAAATCTCCTCTGCTCCCTCCTGTGGTCATTGATACCATCGGCATGCAAAACCAGTGGATTCTGGAGTGTATTTATGGGTTACAGATCAACACCTGGAATCTCTTAAAACTGCAACCCTGATATATCTAAAACTATGAGAGCAGAGGGAAAAAAACACACCTGGGAGAAAGTGCCAAAGGGAGTCTGCTGAGATTTCATTACTTGACCCCCACCACCACAGGTGGTACACTTCCTACGACTAGTCCCTGAGCGTGCTCCAGTTCCAGAGCACTCTTTACACGTCTCCAATTTGGTAGACACAAACTCTTTCTCTGTTCCAAATATAGCTTCAGTTAAGTCGATGGACATTTCGTGCCTGTTGCCAAAGGGGACACTAATCATCAATTCGGCCGTCAATTGCTCTAACACTCCAACAAAATCTTCTAGTTCCACTGGAAGTTGATTTTGTGTAGAGAGAAAATGGTCTTCGGGTTTAGGGTTCACAACATCAAGAACACAACAAGGGCTCCTTCCAAACAAAAAAAGGAGCTTCCCCTACGTGGAAAATTTTACCGAATATCATCACCCTGAACAGATGTTGGACGACGCCGGGTGCCAAAGCTTGATCCCATTCCACCCATACTGCCACCCATACCACCCATCCCACCCATTCCTACAAACGCACCACCGCCACTGGTTCCACCAAAGAATGCTTCAAAAAGATCAAATGTATTTGACTGCAAAAATTATACACACAAAATTAATGCAGAGTTAATGAGAGATGTCAAAAATTGCCACCACCAATCACAATTTCTTCTGCAGAGAAGAAGAGATTCCGAACTGGAGCAAAAAAAACGAAGTTCTGTCCATTTGTATGTACCCCAGCATAACCTGCTGCTCCTTGAGCTGCAGCAGCAGTGCCGGCACCCTTAAGTCCTGCTTCTCCATAACGATCATAAAGAGGCCTTTTCTCATCATCTGATAGAATCTGCAAAACAAATCCACTAAATGAAATCTGTAAATTGCAACATCAACAGACTTGTATACAAAAGATAAA
>Ga0116231_10010482_pt1 | contig 14899 bp, 15 predicted proteins | sample S1TSphgellanicum_2_FD_89695 | JGI IMG/M metagenome (GOLD analysis project Ga0116231, IMG submission 89695) | Host-associated microbial communities from peat moss isolated from Minnesota, USA - S1T2_Fd - Sphagnum magellanicum MG | ecosystem: Host-associated > Plants > Peat moss > Unclassified...
AAATTAGACCTTTTTATTTCTTTGATTTTGTCCTTACATAGCCCTATTGGTAGTAGTCAATAGGGTATTGACTACAAATGGGTATTGTGATAGGATCATACTGGTAGATAGAAAATTTTACTAATAGACTAACAGTGCCTAATAGTAACCGGGCATGTTACCGCTCATTGTGTAAGTTTATGTATCCAATTCATTGTGTAGGTTTATGTATACCAGATATAACAGTTTGCAATGGCACAGTCGTGGTTGAATGGAGGGTACATATTTGTGTACTGTAAATAAAACTTCTATCTTGGCCATTATGGATTCTGGAATGTTTCTAAAAGTGATATGAAATAGAATGTCACTCTCTGATATTATGAACATGTGATATATGTATTTCATGGTTGTTGAATAGACATTGCACCAATTAAATAAGTACATCAAGTTATCATTGAATAGTGTTCACAATCTCAAAGAAGCAAATTTGGGAACACAATTTGCAGGAATGGATTGCGTTTTCAGGTAGTTGTTGAAGATGTATGCAAATTTTGAGACTTTGTGGAGATGTGTTCAATGCTATCTTTATATGCTGGTAATGCTGGTTTTGCATGGGTTTAATGTACTCATGAGGTATTAATGTGCCTATATTGCCATGTACACTTACTTTCTCAAATAAGATTGGAGTTTTCAAATGAAAGACAGTGCAACAAATGCTTTATGCATAAAACAAATTTAACAGCTTTCTCTGTTTGGTAATCAGTTTCCACAAATGCTTGCAAGTACATAGATTTGATTAGCTAAATCATAGCACACTAAACATTTGAGAAGGAGCCAAGTTTTTGTCAATAAACCTTAACCTCTTACCAAGGTTTTTCTTTTTCCAATTTTGTGATGTAGCCTAAGTGGCATTTGTCCATTACCCAATTTAGCCAAACTTGGCTATTAAAATAATATGAAAGGAAAAGATTTGAGCATCCTTATATATTTCTGACCACCTACATGAGCCATGTCTAGAAATCTGGCAAAATTTCTATATATTTTTTAATTTTTGGAATTTGGGCAATTTGAAAAATCTTTGTATTTGCGACTAATTATTTTCAAATTTCACAACAGTGCAAAATTTTCCTCCAAAAATAGAAAAGGTGCCTCTTAGCATTCAATCTTCAGAAGTAAAACTGTAAATAGATGAGATTGCCATTTACTGCAAAATCTATAAGGCTAGGTTTACAAATATTCTGTTTGTGGTAAGTAGAAAAAACCTATACTGCCATAAAAGAAAAAACATTCCTAACATGTAGTAGGCAAAGTTCTACAAGTGCTTTTCACAATGACCTACAAAGTTCTACAATTGTTTTTCACAAGCTAGAGAGAAAACAAAAGATGCTGCAAAAGGTACAATGGACCTTTTTATATGGAAAAAATAGGCCCAAGTCACCACATTATGAGGAAAAAAATCTGAAGTATCTGTATTTACAGAATAGGTTCCAAAAAGCCAAATCATAGAAGGAATCATAAAGTTTTCTCCTTCCCCCTCAACCTCTAGCCAAATTTGGCCAAGTCCTCTTGGGCATGATCATCAACCCACCTACTTGACAAATTTAAAAAAAAACAAAAAACACCACTGATCACAACTCAAATAAATGGTCATAAGGAAGGATGAGTGATGAGTCATTTGTGCACCTATACTGGTGTTATTAATCTGGAGTCTAGTGTGCCCATTATCATATCCTTGAAATCCTAAGTTGCCTTGAAGATCAGATTAAAGGTATGCCAAAAAGATTCTCTGTGGATCAAATTCCACATTATATTGGATTTCATCTAGGTAGTAGTATGCAGTTCACCAAGTTTAATTATGAAACCTTACTTCCTCACATTAGTGTTTGATGTTTAACGTGTTTTGAAGAAGTTTCCCACTCTTTTGAACAAGTTCCCCAATGGTGAGCTCGTTGTTTGCTCCTTTTGTTCCTTGGGTGCATCAACTTCCAGGGTAATTTGCTCCTTCTGTTTCTTGCGTGCATCACCTTCTGCAGTAGGTGCAGCTACATCACCTTCTGGAGTAGATGCAACTGTATCACCTTCTGGAGTAGGTGCAGCTACATCACCTTCTGGAGTAGATGCAACTGTATCACCTTCTGGAGTAGCTGCAGATGCATCAGCTTTTGGAGATGCAGCTTCATTTTTTTGATTCCTGACAAAACAAAGGGACAACAAGTTCAGGATTGAATTCAATTCACAAGTATGAAGTCAAGAATTACATGTCACACATTACATGAAGAAATTCTAACTATACATAAGACAATTGCATACTCACCTTGATAGATAGAGGCAAAATACCATAACAAATAGTGTTTGAAAATGTAAAAATCAACAACAATCCTTTTTGAGGTAAGGTTCTTAATTAAAAAATTATGTTTGTATGTCCATACCTTGAAAGCTTATGAACACAAGCAACAGACAAGCATTTTCCAATTTCATGATTTCAGAGCATTATTGAGTGTGTTGTACACCAAAAGTGATGTGTGGAGCATATTATATTGTGTTTTGGTGTAAACACATTGTTGGTGAAAGTGAAGTTTATGACCTGATTAATTCAATTGATGTAACTACAGACTTGAAGGAGCGATTTTCTGAAGTCCTAATTGTTTGAGTTTTTTGCAAATATTTCATACCTTGGTTTACATTGTTTAGTGAACTCATTACCCTTTTGTCGGATGGTGATGACATCATTGTCAAGCATCTCATCAGTACTCACACCAAACACAGCTTTTTTACCACACCATACCCGGAGTGTGGAGTATGAGTCGTTTGGGTCCACGCTGTGTAGATAGAAGTTAGGCTCCCCTGCAACATTTGTTCTCTTTGTGTCTGTGTTGGTTTCTACCACTGCTGCAGGTTGTTCATTTGGACGTTGCAACACACAGATCCGGGTTTGAGCCGCATTTGAAGCTTCTTCATATAGCACGAGAGTTTTCCTAGTATCATTGATCAGCTTTGTTTCTAGTTTACCCATGTTATAATGTCAACAGTGAATTCAAAAATCTGGAGCTGATGATCTGGACTCCTTGAACGATTCCTAGCTCCCTTGTACTGCAAACATAACAACCAGATAACTATGCCCATCAGATGAACTCCACCCAAAGTCACACCTCCAACAATCCACGGCCTAACAATGAAAAAACAGAAACATGATATACTGAACATATTGGTTGTTGCTTATAACGGATTCAAGCTTTACTTGTGCCAGCAGCTAGGTCCCGGGCTTGTGTTTGTCCGGCCCACACAGTACCAGGATACAACACAACAAGATGATGGTTGAGAAGAGAACAAGTGCTAGAGTCACAGCCCAATCCCAAGCCCAATAGTATCTGTCCTTCCGTCGGCGCTGCTTCTTGTTTCCGTCCGCCTTCTGTTTATCCGTCTTCTGTTTGTCCGTCTTCTTTTTGTCCGCCTTCTGTTTTTCCTCCTCCTGCCTCTTCGCCCTGTCTAGGAACCAGGAGAACTTGAAACTTGTTCCCTGTGTCTTCAATTCCGCAATCTGCTCATGTAAAATCTGCAACAATGCGACGAACAGCTAGATTGATTCACTGAACTCCCGCATGCTCCATCAACCATATGGCCTTGGAGAACCTGGAAAAGGATAGCTCTTTTCTAAAGAACAACATGCAGAAAAAGCAGCCGAATTCGATATATGTATGTATATATATATATAAACAGGGAACGTCCTCACCTTCGAATCATATGTTTCGTTTGCGAGATTATCTTCCAGCGCACGATAGCTCTTGAGTTTGAAACGCACGCTAACAATAGTGACCACTGAAGCTATGAGGGATAGCGAAGCAGGGGCCCAAGATTGCTGGCAGCCGAGGGTACTGGACTGCGCCACAGCCGTAAGCACCACGCCTTGAAACACACTGAAAAACCCTATCCACTGATACAAATCGTTCTTGGCGCTATTGGTCCGAGTGGTCTTTGTCTCTATCCTTTCGCGTGCCACTTTAAACTGTTTCTCCCAATCCTTCAAAAGCAGACTCAACTTGTCGTCCTTCGCTATTTCATACAGACGGTCAGCTTTCAACTCGTCTGCATTGACATCACAATCATCGTCTTCTTCACTGTCGACATCAATCACAACCCTGTCGACTACATGACCTGCTTCACAACCGTTTTCTACCATTTGCCAAGCTAGCACCTAGAAACAACTTCGGATGCAGCAGACATGCAGCTTCCCTCGTCTTCAGCCCAGTCCGTTACATGCTTCGACGAGCAGAGCAGAGGTGCATCCTCTCGGTTGCAGCTTCGTTACCGCTTCTAGTGATGACACTCTAGGTCATTGTTTCTGCCTTTATTTATCCTGCATTACCAGACGAGCTGCTTGACGACATCTACATAACCAGCAGAAGCATCCACGATCAGAGGGCAATCGCTCATCGGCGGTAATTAATCCGCTGGAGTTGGTACTACCAGATTAACAAGGGGTGTGTCACACTGGCGCCTTGCCATTTACATTAAAAAAGCATCTTAAGGCAAAAGAAGAAATATGGAAACTCAAATATTTCACCATGTAAAAGTATAATCCTCTAAAAGTCCTCTAAAAGAAACACAAAATCCTTGGAGATATTACAACTCTATAACTAATCTCAAGTTTCAACACAAGCCAAAATATCATCTTTCAAAACTCCTCATACAAAAATAGACCTATTATGCAGGGGCCAAAATCCATTAAGCCTACTATATTCTATAATGAATCTAAAAACACTCTATCCTTGCCTTGGTAGGCAACGCCAATAAACCATCATTAACGAAATTTTCACATACATTTTGCAGCATCAGAATTTTACTTAAATATATCTTGTTAAACTTTTGGCCACAGTGAACCAGCACCCCGCCAGCCCACCACAAAGGATGGATGGTAAGTGATCATGAAACAGTTTTCTGTTGGATTCCAGTTCCCTAGCTAACCATGATGGTTACCTCAGTTACTTTTTAAAAAAACCTACCTACTAACAGCCCACAAGCAGGTTGTTAGTAGGTAATAAAAACAGCCTCGACCGATGTATAAACCATCTACATACCTAGCAGTTGCCTATTTTCTTATCTATGTACCTATAAGAGAGACCTATTTTCTACAGAAATGGTTAACAAGGTGAAACCAAATATTAACTCCAGTTGAGTTTCATCCACAACTGAGTAATAACGGGCATCCAGTGGATGGTGCGCTGATGGGTGCTGGTTCACTGTGGCTGTGGAATAAAGTTTGTAACGCGCTCCTTTTTAACGCGCTTCTTTTAACGCGTAACAAGTGACTCCTTTTTCCACAGTGCCACTGGGGAGAGGCGTGGAGCTTGCCGATAGAAATTGACGGTTTCCACAGTCCCACTCCCTCTGCAGATATTTCTGCGGTGCTGCCGTGCCGAGGAGAGCACTGCGTACAGTGGGACCGTTCTGCCGACGGGAGTACAGCTACCCAGGTCAGTACAGTGGGGGCCCCGTGTGTACTTATTACTGTCTATAGCCCATTGAATGATAGTCGTTGGACTGGTAGTACATTTGCGTACTTGACTCAGTTTTCACGTCCAACAATTACTGCACTTTCATCACTTGTTTATTTTGTGCAGGAGAAAGAATAAATTGGGTTTACACCAGTGTTGGGCGGATATCTAGATTTTTCGGATATCCTCCTCGGATATGAGTTCGATTCTCGAAAATGACATCCAGCCAATATCATTGGGAGCGATATTCGGGATGTTGGATATCATCCGTCGTGATGTCCAGTACTTTGATATGCGGAAGGATATAAAGATATCAATATGTTGATATCGGACTTAGACATCAGATCCAGGGCCGAATATCAAAGTTAGTAATATCTATTTATGCTTTTTAAAAAAAATTCCTGATCGAGCTAGGCTGGTGAAAAATTTTAGACAATTTTAAAGTGTTTAGGGACACATTTTCAGAGGTTTTTTCAAAATTGTAGTCAGTAATAGTTATTATTGTGCCTATATTTTTAAGAAAATTAATTTATGATTTTGTTGTGAATGTTTCTTTAAAAAAAAATTGTGACAAAATATTCCCATTTTTAAAAAGGATGTTATCTTTTGGAGATTTTTTGTCTCAGAAAAAAAACTGGCACCAAGCATAATTGACAGACAATTTTCAAATTTTTGATATTTGAATCTGCTAATATCCAACTAATGAGTAAATAGCAGATATTCGGGAACATTGATATCTGGATCATATTAAAAATGTGAAAATCTGATATCCGACTGAGATATCTAAATTTAAAAAAAAAAAAAAAATTCTTATCTAATGAATAAAAGAAAGATGAATATTCTTATCCAGTGGATATTCCAAAAAAGTGATACCCGCCCAACACTATTTTACACGAGAGTAATTGGACTGGGGCTCACAAAAAGTTAAAATCTGTTCGTTGGTCCAAAGTGCAACTTGGATGATAAGTTTGGATTTGGGTAGTTTTTTAAGCTCAAGCAAATGGCCTTGCATGAAAAAATGTAGGAATTCTATATGGATTACCGTGGATAATGTCACTTGAGCTCTTGGGGTATTTTTTTCAGGCATGAAAGTAGTGGCAGCCCATGGGTCTCAAAACATCTCAAGCATCCATTTGTATCATTTTTTTGAAAAGTAAAGTGGGTGCGAATTTTTGGTGTCTCTCCCCCAACAACACAAAATTATTGTCAATTACACCCTACACAAAATATTTTAAAAGATCATCTTTTTCTTTTAATCATTTTTTATGGAGTTCTTCAAAATGTTGAAACTTTTTGCACTGAAATTGTTTGTTGATACTTTCAATGTGTTGTTAGTTTTTTGTCACAAGGGTTTTTTAAAAACCATAAATGGTTATCCACATGATGAAAATTATTCACAATCACAAAGGTGGATTCAAAATTCCCAAGAGATGTGGGCTATCCTTTTCATGGTTGTTTAATTCAAATTCATGAGCTTTTTTGAAAATGTTTAATTATAATGCATTTCAAGCATTAGGAAGGAATTCATAATTTTCAATTATGAGGATTTCTTGTAATGTTTAAAATGTGAAATTTCTTGGAGAAAAGCCATTTATTTTTTGGTCACAACGTTTAGATTTTGTGGACAAAATAAGAAAAATCGTGGGGATCAAAGAAGAAAAGATGGGCCATGAGAAAGTCATGTGTTTATTCTTTGATCCAAATTGGGTTTACAGTGGAAACAAATGCCATTGAACCATGGCCCATGGTTCATAATTTCATCCAAAAGGCGACGTACCATTGTGGCTCTATAAGCCGTGACCCAAGGCTTTTAAGGTGGTCACATGTAAGTTGTTTAATCACTATTTTCTAAAATCTAGTGATGGAGTAGCATTGGCATGTGAGGGAACAATAACTATTGGACTACCCAACTTGAGAGATTCCTTGGGTCGGTCCTCCCCCTAGCTCGCACCCACTGGATTTGAATAGTTCAACTTTTTGCACATGATTCCCTGGGCGGGTGTGCCCGCACCCACTGGGGATTTGAATAGTTCAACTTTTTGCACATTCACTAACATGTGGTAGAAATGAAAATATTTATTGTCAATTAGCTTATTTATTACAAGTTTTATCATTGGTCCCCCATTCACCCTACCCCATCCGAAAAAATTCTTTGAGAAAAGGGGAAAAAAACACGTCCACCCTAGCCTTAGAAACAACCAAACCCTTCCCCTCCCACTCCACCCAAGAAACAACCCCTTGGAAAGGTCTCCATCCCTTAAAAAAAAACGTGCTTTCCATTTCTTTTCGAAAGGGGGATTGAAAAAAATAGCCTCTCACTCAAAAAAAATCATCTTTGTAAAGGTTGAAAGTTACCCCTCCTCTCTCCCCACCCAAAAATTAGCCCTTTTGAAGAAAGAAAAAACCCTCCCCAATTCTTTCCCTATTCTTTCACTTATAAATTGTAACCTTATTCATCAAGTCTACTTTCATTATCTACTCTTTATATACGTTCAAACTCTCACATCTAAAAACAACCCCTTCGAAGAGGGAAAAAAAAAATACCCAACCCTTTCTTTGTCCTTTTCCTAAATTTTTACCCATAACATTATGCCACCTCACTGAACCTCAATAAGAAAAAATTACACACCTCAAACTTGTAACTTTATCATTCAACTTACTTTTGATTCTTTGCCCCTATATGCACTCAGAAGAAGCTCCTTCAATGCCTCTCTTAGAGAGAATCAACAAACTTGTTTTTGCCTGGCCAAGTTCACGATCTGAGACCTATATTCAGTCGGAAGTGGTATGTAAAACAAACATGTTTCTCCAAAGTGAACTGGCATCTAGGACTAGAGTGACTGATAGTCGGTATGTAAGACAAACATATTTTTTTGAGGTCCAGCTGACATCTACATGACTGACAATCGGTATGCAAAACAAACATGTATTTCTAGGCCCAGCTGGCCTCTACAGTGACTGAGAATTGCTAATTTTGTATCGGTAAAGCAAGTAGGCTACTTCATTGTTGAGTGTTTATGGCAAGCTCAGTGAAAAGCATGGGAAATGATGTAAGGGTATGATCACCCAACAGAAAAATGAACCTAGTAAAACATGCAGACTTGAGTTTAGCCAGGTCTCCACATGTGTGAAGTGCTGTGCCCTTTATGGCAAGTCGGAACAAAAATATGTACAATCAACTTGGTTGCAAATATTTCTCCATCTAATTAATGTGTTAGATGTTGCTAAACTTGGGTAATTTGGAGCATTAACGTCCGAACAGGTATCCTGAACCAATAAAATGGATGTAAGTTTTTGTTAACCAAATTATTGTATTTAGAGATCTTCCAAAACTGAGAAGGTACTTGCATGTCAGAACATCTCCAGCGGTGCTTAGTATATGACCCTGCCAAAAAAAATTTCACATCCAAGTTTAGTTATGTACTGGTTTGCAACCACACCCATAAAACTGAAACTGAGACAGCAAACTGGTGGGGGACTACTAATAGCAAACCACATTGACCGATCATTATGATCGGCCAATGAGAAACATTGAGAACCAGTTAGATCATATTTATTGCACTCTTTTCTGCAGGTGCACAGCGCTGCTGCGCCTTTCACCAGCCACAGCAACGAGTGCAATTATGCGGAGCCAAAACCATTTTCCTTAGCCAAACTGGCATTTGTTGGATTTTCTTCATCCAATTTTACTGTGCAGGATTACATACTGAGCACTGCTGGAGATGCTCTCATCTCATTACTGAAATCTGGAACATTACCTCTTCTTGGGGTAGAACTGCCCATCACTGATCACATCTTTAGATCTTCATCATCTGTGCTTCATTTTGAGTGATTTAAAAGTTATGAGAGTAATGTAAAGATAGCAAGAAGAAAAATAAGCTTTCCAACTCACAAAACGCATTTTTTTCCTTTTTTCTTCTCTTTGGAACCCTCCTACTTTCAAAGCTTCTAACTTTCTCATTTCTTGTTCATTTTAAATGATTTAAAATGCTATAGGAGTGCACCAAAGTTCTCAAAATTGAAAGACTTGGGCTTGATATATAACCACAGTTTTCAAAAAATTGAAAGAAATCAAATAACTGGCCATAAAATAGTCAGTTCATTGTGGGATCTTTCAGGAAGACCCCTGGCGGTCCAGCAGTTCTTTGATTCTGATTAAGCTTGAAATGGCTGGCAAACTTGGCAATATCATGCACAGGTGTCAATTTGAAGCTGGAGACAATAGTTGATGAACTCTATAGAAGAGGACGGGTTTCTCAATTTCTCAATTTACCTTGTGTGTAGCAGCTTTATAGCTGTGAACTGAGCTGCTGTTGGTGGAAACTTGTTGGTCATAATCTAGTGTCTTTGCAACAAGGTAAGGCTTGATGTGGATACCACTGAATCCATAAAGTCATAAAAATTCTGGAGAATCTTTTGCAATCAATTTGAACCTCAATTTCCTTCATTTGCTAACATGTAGAAATTGAGACAATCCTCATGAGCATGAGGTCAACACACCTATACTATTTCAAACGCACCATATTATTAGCATGGACCCTTAAGGTAGGGATTCTTTAGTATGTTATAGAATACTACCAGAAACATGTATCTAGGGTTCCTCATGAGTGCATTTGCAACTTCTTGTATAAGCTACAAAGTCATTTACAAACATATTTGAACTGGAAGAATCCCTTAGCACACCTGTGAAAACTTTTCTAGAATATACAAGATTGTTTGGGCGCTTCAACTTTTCATAAGTGCTGAGGTTATCTGGTGTTGACAGGGAGCGTAAGTTCTCTAAGCTCTTAGTTGTGCCTTCCCATTGTAGCAAGACCACTACTACCTAGTTGTGATGATTTATCTGAATAATCCAGCACCAACTATCAAGAAAAGTCAGTCAATTGCCCTTAACACCTTCTGATAGCTACTCTATGTGGTCAATTACTATGTGACCAATGTGACAATCCTTGCCAATTCTCACCTAGATGGCTGTGACTTTCAAGTGTCCAGAGGACCATAATGACATATCATTTGTACTCTGATTCCCAACCGTGTATCCAACCCATCACAATGAAACTTTTCCAGAGGCAAGATCCGAATTTATGTGCACCCATCCCCTTGCTCAAATAGGCAAACATTGTCACTTTCTCCACTTAGCACAATCTTTATTCTTCCCCGGCTCCTCATACTCTCTTCATATGGCAAGAAGCACCGTGTACAATCCATTCTTCTCCTCCTCTTTAACATACTTGTATATGTTACGTCCAATCTCCATCAAAATGGCTGATCTTGCTGAATGCACAGTGGAAGTAGGTTTTTAGGGTCTTCAAAGTTTAATTACCCTATCAAACTAATTGTCTCAGAGTATGATGGAGTATTACCAATGAGCTGCTACAGAATGTAATGCCCACAGATCAAAGCAAAAACTTAAGGGTGAGGAATGTCCAAAGTACCTTGGAAAATGGTATGGCAAAATGCTGATTCCAGAAAACACCCACACCTGGTGATTTTGGAGAAGCGTTTGAAGGAGGTGCTTGATTTGATGTCAGCTACTTGGGAGAAGATAATACTGTACAGTTTGGCACAAATTGGGAAGAATAGTCTTTCCCAACCTTCCAAATACCAAATCAATGCTCACAGCTCCTCAAGTCTCATCTTTGCTAGTAGCTTGGATGGTTGCTTGGCTTGAAACTACATCCTTGGATTTAGCAAGAGATTGTTGACAATCTTATTTGGCAGACTTTAACTAAGTTGGACAGAAGGTTACCACAAGATGTACCACACGGGAATACTTGAGAAGTAGCCAAGCAGTTGGCCAGGACCAAAAACATAAACTAGATGACAAAAATAATGACATCAAACAGAGATAGGATGCCTTCACAATGACCCACAATGGGTCTGTTTCAGCATGAGGAAAATCAGATGGTCTCCAAAGATTGACCACATTGCGGCTGAAGGCCTTCTGGCCTTGAAATGATCAACCATGACAAAATGTCCATACAAATCAAACAAGTCCCAAGCTGAGTAGGATAAGGTTTATAGTTAACTGCAAAGAAAAAAAAATTATTGGGCCCGATGCAGAGAAACGAAGTGTTACAAATTGTGTGGTTTGATGTAACCAAAAATGAATAATTCGAAAATGAAAGCAGAAACACAAAGTCTTACAAAGTGTATTTTTGCCTGGAAAGAGAAAAGAATAAATTCTAGGAAGTGTAGGACTGATTCTATGGAGGAGTCAAACAAAGAAGAAAAGTGGCTTACCAAGACTAAGCTTGCCCTCATCACAATAAATGTAGAGAATGGAAGAAAGAATAAAATAGCCACTGAGGTTCTAAGGTTCAACCACCACTCTCCAATTGTATGTGATTGCAACAACTTGTTTAAACTTAAAGATTTGTAAAACCTTGACATGTTACTCACAAAAGACTTACAGAGAAAATCCCTGTACAAAATACAACTTCTCGTGACAAAGAAAAACGTGGAACATTGCACAATCAACCAAGCAGTTGGCCATGACCACAACAAGACAATAAATGACAAGAAGATGGACACCATAGGTATCCAGAGATAAGGGTCATCCTGTACAAAAACCAATTCTGGAGGATAATGGTGATAAAACACGGTTGACCTCAACATGTCTGTAAGCTCTCTGCCAGCATTGAGCTGATCAATTTTGAGCACAACCCATGCCGCAAAATGGACAACTGTGAATGCAAACAAAAATAGTCCCAAGAGGACAAGCATAAAGTTGACAGTTAACTGCAAGGAGAAAAGTGATATAGTGCGCAATTCAGAGAAATGAAGTGTTACAAAGTGTGTAGTTGAATGGAAATCAAAAAGAAAAACCCAGAAAAGTACAGAAAAACAAAGTTTTACAAAGTGCAGAACTATTTGTGTAAAGGAATGAAATAGAGAAAAAAAGTGTAGCACCAAGAATAGGCTTACCCTCATCACAATAAAAAAGGAAAACAGAAGAACAATAAAACACCAATTATGCTACGAAGGTTCAACCACCAATTTAAATTAGTATCTGACTTCAACCACTTCTTTAAACCCGAAGTTTCACAAAACCTTGACATATTAGCAAGAAAAGACCCATAGAGAAAATCCCAGCACAAGATACAACTTGTTATGACAAAGTGAAAAATAGAACATTGCAGAATCAACCAAGCAGTTGGCCATGACCAAAACATTAATGTACAGGACAATAGAAATTCCACACAAGTAGGTAGACACACATAAGAATTTGTAACAAGTCTCAATACAGGAGGAAGCATGTGGAAATGATGAGCTGTGGAGTCTGGAGGACTTTTTGCCTTCAACAAATTAATCACCCACTGCACACAAACCCAAACTGCAAACATTGTTGATGTGAGAGCAAGGCAGAATACCACAAGCTGTTCAACTGTCTCAAAAGAGAAAAGAACTATAGCAATCCATCTAGAGAGAAAGATGACTAGAAAGTCTCGGGCTGCCCTCAAAGAGAAAAGAAATGGAGAAGGATCGATTGCTAAAAAGAAGTGTTGGACCTCATGTACAGAAAGAAGACATGTCACAACAAATGTAGAAAACAGAAGAAACCCCACCATCCCAAGGTTGAATGATCTCCCATATATTATACCCATGGATTTTGGCTTATGGACATCAATGCTAATAATGTCAACTTCTTGGTTGTTGTTCAAGCTTGGGCCAGCAAGAAGCTTCCTCCCAATAGGAAACTTTGTAATGAGGAGGTACCTATGCATAGCTCTCTGGTGTCCCTCCAGTATTGCCGCTGGTACAATGACATCTTCGATTTTTGAAGGGTCCATATATTGTAACATTTCTCTTACACAAGGGAGAACAATGCCAGCACGGGTTTGTTGTTCTAAAGCATCCTCCAACATGTTCATAGCTTGATCGTCACTTTGAGGCACGCCCCGTCCAAGGGCATAGCAGCAACTAAGCTCCACATAAGCACTGGCATACTTCCCCTTGATGGCTAGTTGATAATGCATAACAGCCTCCTGATGGTTTTGTTCTGTACCAAGTCCATACTCAGAAACAGAGCCCAAGTCTGTACAGTGCCTCTGGGTCCTTCTGCTTGGCTGCATTGCTGAACAACAAGAATGCCTTGTCAAAATCTTGCCATTGACTGATCCAGTTGCCAAAATGCTTACCCCATTTTACCTGTAATTGTATCCCCCATTTTGGACCCAAAAAAGATGACAACTTTTGGGCATCATTCTCAACAATGCAAATTAATGGGGATGGAAAAGAATCTCTTAGGATCAACTCCTTGCAGTACACCAACATTTGGCAGATGTCAGGAAATTCAGGCCGCTCTTTAGCGTCAGTGGCCCAACACCTGCCTATGAATGCCGACAGGTACTCTGGGCAGTAGGCTTCCGATGGTAAATTGGGCCTCTCCCCCTTCTTAATTCTCTCAAAGATCTCCCCTCGGAGTACACCTTCAAATGGTAGCTTCCCAGTGAGTACCTCAAAGAAAATCATTGCGTAGCTGTAAACATCTGCAGCTTTGGTGTAGTTCTTGTCTTTGTTGTCCTCAACATTGAATACCTCGGGTGCCATAAATGCTCGGGTGCCTACGTCCAATGTGGAATATTGGGAGCCGGCCTCCTTTAATTTTGACAGGCCAAAGTCTGTGATCTTCACATGCCAAGCCCAGGAACGTTCAAGGTTCTCAACATCCTTTACTACAGTACTTATTAAGACATTTCTTGCCTTAAGATCACGGTGCACCACATGGTGTTCATGCAAGTAGTTCGCCCTCTGCTATATAGAGCATAATATCAACAGCTCCAAGGAGGGGAAGAGGGGGTCCTTCCTTGTTCGGTGGCATGCAACTGTTTAGACTGGTTAAGTAATTTTCGAGGTTGGCCTCCATCCGCTCTAAAACAATTACTTCTTGAGTTTCATTGAAAGTATGCCCAATGAGCTGAATCACATTAGGGTGTTGGAGTCCGGCCAACAAGTTCACTTCATTTTGAACATCCTTCCTGCTTGAGTCCTGGCAACGTCCGAAAATCTTGGCTGCTGCTTCCCTTCCGAGGAAGTTGCACTTGTACACCATTCCAGAGCTCCCTTCTCCAAGTCGCCCATTTGTATAATCTATATCCACATCGGCATATTTTATCGACAGCTGACCAGTGAATCTCTCTTTCAAGTGTTTTGCAAGCTCACAATCTTCACTGGAAGTAAATTTTTGCATAGAAGCATCTATGTGCTCTAAAATGTGCTTTAAAAGGGTCTTCTCGTACCCTTGAAAAACCTCAGACATTAACACTTCTGAATCCTTGATGGTTGAGAGATCAAATTTGAAGTTGCACTTGGCTTCTGCAATTGCAATCCTCAACACCTTAACACAACTGAGAAACTCTTTCAAGTGGATTTCGACCTTCTTTCCAACTGACACAGAATTGGACGAATTGGCCATTGACTTCCAC